>JABLTT010039995.1_pt1 | contig 46026 bp, 33 predicted proteins | sample 7160061 | NCBI WGS metagenome assembly JABLTT01 (sample SAMN14651232, study PRJNA627086) | human gut metagenome | isolation source: feces | host: Homo sapiens
AAAATAACGGATTGCTGGTAAATAATATCAATGATAAAATCACGAAAACTATTAAATCTATAGGACAACAATAAAACAGTGACTGTGAGAGTGTTGACCAAAATGCATAATATAAAAGTCAAGAATTCCAAATGCTCGATTTGCTCCTGTTGTGTCCCAATAGGAGCTTTTCTTTTGCTTGCCCGCATTTCCTCACCCCGCTTCCTTTTCACTAGTAGCATTTTGTTCGCTTTTCTGAACTTCTGGGGTAAAAAAATATAGTGCAATCTCAGATTGTGGAATTTTTAGTAACCGGCAAGCATTAAAAATCTCTGAATTAGAAAATTCCAGGTCGTTATTGAGTCTTTGGCTTAAAGAAACTCTACCAATGCCAAGAGCTTCTGCGAAATTATTTTGAGTATTATAAATTTCTTTGATTTTCCCACGAAGTTTTCTGTAGTCAAATCCCACTCTATTTCCTCCTTTTGTTCGTGTTTCTGAACTAATTATAACGCTTTGAAATTTTTATGTCAATACAAAAATTTTGTTTTCTGAACTTTTTTTAATAAATATTTAGAAAGCGTTGCATTTTCTGAACATTTGTGATAATATTACTAATAAAGTGGGTGATTTAGAATGGATTCTACTGCTAATAGGATTAAACAAGCTTTGCACTTAAGAAATATGCGGCAAGCTGATTTAGTAAATTTAACAGGAATAGGAAAATCTTCAATAAGCACTTATATATCCGGGGAATATGAACCAAAGCAAAAAAATATTTATAAAATTGCAAAGGCTCTTGATGTTAGCGAAGCATGGCTCATGGGATTAGATGTTCCAATGGAGAGAAAAGAGCCCGCCATTCGAATTAATGACGAGCTCATAGCAAAAATAAAGAACAATCCAAAATTACAAGAACTAATAGATATTCTTTCTGATGCAAGCGAGGAAGGGTTAGACACTCTTATCAACGTGGCAAAGATGATTGATAAAGGGAAATCAAAAGATTAATTTCTTCAGCAGTATGGTTTATAGCCCAGTTTAATATCCATTCTACTTTGCTATTTTTTGTTAGTTCATCAGCACATTTCGCAGCCTCCTTCTCTAAATTTGTTTCTGTAGCTTCATTATAGTTGGTTTTTTCAGGAATTTCTATAGGTAAATTATTCCATATTCCGTTCATTAGGCTGCGGAACCTCCCTTCGATAAGCAAACGTTAGTTCTGTATTTGTGCCTTTATTATAGCACACAAAAATTTAAAATCAAGAGGTTTTATAAAATTTATTCCCGAATTTGCAACGGTAATTATTGGGTACTTTGACGAAGATATAATAGATTTGTCAATATTTAGGAGGGTCATATTATGAAATGCCCAAACTGTGGAACAGAACACAATTTCAATTTTTGTCCTAACTGCGGATATAAGGCGCAACAACAAGCCCCAGTTTCTCCCCCCAGTATTTCAAACACACCGCAGCAGTACGCGCCGGAAGTACCTCAATATGAGCTACCATATAACACACCTGAGTATGCGGATCAGCCCCCAAAAAAGGGTGGTTTAAGGTGGTGGGGCGTTCTTTTAATTGTTTTAGCCTCTATCTTATTGCTTATTGGCATCGTTATGATTATTGGCGTTGCCACCGCCATTAATGGAAACAATGGCAGCGCCGTTTCAGGAATAGCCGGAACTACTTCAGAAATCGTTTCTTCCGAGGCTCCGGCAGAGTTAACGGAAGCGGAAATCGATCAATTATATACTGACCCAGGCGCGTTCAAGGGAAGACGTGTAACGCTGACTGGACGAGTTTTCCAAAATCCTGAAAAAGATAGAAATGTGATGTACTTCCAAATCTTTACTGATATAGAAAATAGTGACCGCAATACTGTCATTGCTTATCAGTCAGACGAGGCCTTGGTTGCCGTTGACGATTATGTAAGGGTTACCGGTGTTGTACAAGGAGAGGACAGAGGATACAATGCTTTCGGTGGAATTATCTCCGCTCCCAGAGTTTTAGCGGATTCCATTGAAATTGTTTCCTATGCTGAAGCGGCCGCCCCCTCCTTAAAAACCATTGAGTTAAGCGGCGTTACACAGGATCAATATGGATATTCGGTTACCGTACATAAAGTGGAATTTGCAGAAAAAGAAACCCGTGTTTACGTATCTATACAGAATAACGGCAGCTCTAGTTTTTCCGTTTATTCATTCAACACTAAGATTGTGCAAGATGGAAAACAATATGAGGAAGAACGAAATTATAGAGCGGATTACCCTGAAATCCAGACAGATTTGCAGCCAGGTGCTTCTACACAGGGAGTTATAGCTTTCCCCGCAATGAATCAATCCGACTTTCAGATTATTTTTGAGGGCTATTCAGACAACTGGGACGAATCAATAGAAGATTATACATTTAATATTACCGTGCAATAAAAACTCTCCCACTGGTTGTAGCTAGTAGGAAACATAAAAGGAGCGTCTAAAATGATTGACTTTAATAATGCAAGCTTCATGAAATTAAAACCTGTGCCGAATTCAGACTTCGAAGCAATGGTTGCCCCTTTGTTTGTAAGCGGGGAAGGAATCCTCGGCACATACCGCGGAATGAGAGACGGTGTGGTTTTTACGAATAAAAGAATTATTGCAATTAATGTCCAAGGCGTAACAGGGAAAAAGAAAGATTTTACTTCACTTCCATATAGCAAAATTCAGGCGTTTTCTGTAGAAACCGCTGGAGTTCTTGACTTGGATAGTGAACTGGAACTTTGGTTCAGCGGAATGGGAAAAGTAAAATTTGAGTTTGTCTCGCAGGCTAATGTGTCACAGATTTGCCAAATGATTTCAGAAAAAGTTCTCTAGAATGAAACAGCCGCCCGCTTCTGTTGGCGCAGAAACGAGCGGCAAAAATAGAACAGCTTACCCAAAGTGGATAATTCCGTCCGAACAACGAAATTATACCACTTTCGGGTAGGCTTGGCAAGTCATACTTTGAGGGTGGTTTTTGTATTATGTACAAAGCAAGCAACGGAAGTGGTGAACTCATGGAGAATAAAGTAATCCGCGTCGGCGGATATATTCGAGTTTCCACACAGGAGCAAGCAAAAGAAGGCTATTCCATACCGGCACAAACAAAATGCTTAAAGAGTTATTGCAGCGCGCGCAATTGGATTTTGCATGAATTGTATATCGATCCTGGTTATTCAGGTGCAAAAATGGAGCGTCCGGCATTACAGAAAATGCTTTCCGATATTAAAAAAGGATTTGTTGACCTTGTCTTGGTATATAAATTAGACCGGCTCAGCCGCTCTCAGAAAGATACCTTGTATTTAATTGAAGATGTTTTCCTAAAAAATGAAGTCGCTTTCGTATCCATTAATGAAAACTTTGATACTTCATCAGCGTTTGGGCGCGCCATGATTGGCATATTGTCCGTTTTCGCCCAGCTTGAACGAGAGCAAATAAAAGAACGTACTCAGATGGGCCTTGCCGAGAGAGCTAAAAACGGAATGTGGCACGGCAGCGGCATAACGCCTATTGGATATGACTATGATCCCGCTTCTAATCAGCTGATCGTAAACGAGTACGAAGCTATGCAAATACGTGAGGCGTTTGATTTGTTTGTAAACCAAAATTACGCTTTCACAAAAATAGTTAAAACATTCCGTAATAAAGGCTATTCTCATAAACATGGAGTATGGGCCCACAGTTCAAAATTGCGGTATATACTTTCTAATAAGACTTATATAGGGCGGATAAATTGGAATGGAGAAGACTATCCGGGCAAGCATGATCCCATTATACCTAGCAGCCTTTTTGAAGCCGCACAAAAAAAGCTTGCGGAGAAAGATTGGAAGCTGACGGATAAGCCTGCAAAATCCCCATTTGACGCTACGCAATTATTAAGCGGTGTTTTGTTCTGCGGAAATTGTGGCGGACGGTATTACGGGGCCGGTTGCTACCGCGGCTCACATGATCCCAATAGTCCTAAACGTAGATATGAGCATATTTATTCGTGCTATTCCAGGACAAAAACAAAATTAGAAATGGTAAAAGACCCCTCGTGTAAAAATAAAAACTGGAAAACTGAAACATTGGATAACTATGTCATAACGCGTATTAAAAACTTACGTCTGGAAGGAGAAATAGAAAATCTCATCGCAAAAGAGCGGCCCAGAAACCCGGGGATCGATCAACGAAAAGCGCTGGAAAAACAGATCGATGATATAGACCGCCAAATTTCTCGGTTATTAACGCTTTACCAATTGGAAGACGTTCCTACAGCGGAAATAGGACTAAGGCTCAGCGATCTTACAAGGAAAAAGAAGACGGTAGAAGAAGCCATAGAAAACATACCGCTGTATGAACCGGAGTTATCCGTTGCAAAAGCAAAAAGCTTATTAGCCGATGCCGAAGAAATATTTAATTGTGGAACAACGGAAGAAAAACGAAGCCTTATCCATGCATTAATCAGAAAGATTATTTTAACCGGGAATGATGTTGTAATAGAATGGGCTTTTATTTAACCCATTTTTTATGATACAAATCGAATCACGAATATAAGCTATTACGTGGGTTATCTCCGTCATGCTACCGCCGATGGCCATCTTTTTCCCACTATTTACCCTTTTGGAGGACTCGGGTTATCTTCCCCGGATCGCCTTTAATATGGATAAACATTTCAAAAAGGCCGGCGCGCATGGAAAGCAGTCCTTAACCATGTGCATGGGCTTTGGCTGCAATGCCTGCGGAGTTATCGGCTGCCGGATCATTGATTCCCCGCGGGAGAGGCTTATCGCCATTCTGACAAACAACTTTGTCCCTTGCAACGGCCGGTTTCCGACTTTGATCGCTGTGATCACTATGTTCTTCGCCGGAGCTGTGGCTCTCCCGCTTCAATCTATATTCTCCACCTTGATGCTGATCGGTGTAATCCTCCTCGGTATCGTGATGACCCTGCTGATATCCAGGTTTCTCTCTTCCACCCTTCTCAAGGGAGAACCCTCTTCCTTCGCCCTAGAGCTGCCGCCCTACCGTACGCCCCAGATCGGCCGGGTCATTGTCCGCTCTGTCTTTGACCGTACTCTGTTTGTCCTCGGCCGTGCCGCCGCGGTAGCCGCGCCGGCAGGATTGATCATCTGGTGTATGGCCAACCTTTACGTAGGAGACGCCAGTATCCTTACCCACTGTTCCCAATTTCTCGATCCCTTCGCTAAGCTTCTGGGTATGGATGGTGTAATTCTTTTAGCCTTTATCTTAGGATTTCCCGCCAACGAAATCGTGGTACCAATCATCATCATGAGCTATCTCTGCACGGGAAGCATGATGGAATTCGACAGCTTAGCCCAGCTCCACACTCTACTGACGGATCATGGCTGGACCTGGGTCACCGCTCTGTGCGTCATGATCTTTTCCCTGATGCACTTTCCCTGCGGCACTACCTGCTTTACCATCAAAAAGGAAACCGGAAGCTGGAAATGGACCGCTCTCGCCTTTTTTCTTCCTACCGCATGCGGTATGACTCTCTGCTTTTTCATTTCCTCCATTGCCAGGATCTGCGGACTGGCATAATCCAGGTCCGTGTAAGTCAATCCTTCCCTTTTAGCTTTTTTTCGAAAAATCTGCCGCTTTCCATCTTAATTCTCATGATAAAAAGCCAGCGCCCGACTAAAGTCGGGCGCTGGCCCTTCCGGGAAAGGAAAAAGATTTTTAAACCCGGAACGCATTGGCGAGCTCTGAATATTTATCCTCTAAAGGCTTTCTGGTATATACAGGCGTTTGCGCTTTCAATACCCGGTCCAGCTTATCTGAAAGCTGTTCCGGGCTTTCCGCGATCTCCAGATACGGCAAGTCTCTAATCCACTGATATTGGGCAAAAACCTTTCCATACACATTATCAAACGCTACGCAAGGCGTAGAAGTAATCGCAGCAAAAATCATGCCATGCAGCCGGTCGGTCACCAGAAATTTGGAAGCTGAGATTTGTTCCAGCACAGCGTTTACCTCTGTCTCCCTGTTTTCCAGATCAATAAAATAATTCTTTTGGGTATCAGTGGATATAATTTTTTTGGCATATTTCCCGCATATCTCCTCTAATTCCTGATTCCAGCCCTGTGGATGACTGGTTTCCCCGTCTGAACGGATCATCAAAAGTCCGGTTTCACTTCTGGGAGCTTTCGTTAAATAAGGATCGGAGAACAGCACAATATCCGGTATGAGCATAAGCTTGGTCCGCCGAAACATCTTTTTCGCCTCCTGATAGGCGTTTTGATCTCTCAGCGCCAGCGTCAAATCAGGGTGGCTGTCAAAAATCGCGGCGGTATTTTTTCTTTCCGCCTCGCCAAGCTCAGACTTTGTATAAAACAAGGATTGAGGAAATATAATAATCTGATTATTAGGAAAGCACTGGATCATATCCCTCATATACTTTTCCCCGTACGGTAAATACACATCGCCTATGGATCCCCCGCCCGGCGCCGCTAAAATATCGCCGTTCTGCACCTGGCACAGCAGCTCCTGCCGCTTTTCCTCGTAATGCCTGCACGAAATCTCACGAACCTCAAATTTTGGAAAATAGCACCGGAAAAAATGCCGGATTTCCATCATAATCTTGTGGTCGCCCAAATTGCCATAATCGCTGGAAGGCACAAAATAAATTACCGGCCGGCGTTCCGGCGAACGGGAACGCAATTTACGGATCGGCGCTGTTACGCGCCAGGAGGTAGACTCGCGGATTGCCGCCAGTTCGTGGTTTTTAGCGATTATCGTATTTTGCAGCAGCGCATTTTCGTTTGTCCGCAGTGCGGCCTCGTGCTGACGCTGCCGCGCCTGGTCTTCTAACTGACGCTTTAACGACGCCAATTCCTGATTTTTCTGCGCCTGGTCATTAAAAGCCACCGAATCAAAATACATATGTTCCATATTCAAGGCATACAAATCATGCAAGGAAAAGCCGAACTTATCTTCCAGCAGTTCTACGCCGCCAGGCTGGTTTACCACCCGTGCCAGCCTTTTAAAGCCTAGATAGTGAAAATAAGGACAGTCCTGAAAACAGTTCAACAGCAAAAAGCCCTTTTCACACTCCAGCTCCAGCGGAGAGGAAGATCCGCTGTTCCTAAATTCCTGTTGGAAAAACCTGATCAGCTGCTGGTCGGTGATATGGTCGAATAATTTTTCTACAGCTTCAACCCGTATATTGAAAAAGCGCGTCATATTAGAATCTTTTGCCTCGTCGGAAATTTTATCCGGATTCCCCGTGTCCCAAAGGCACGCCAGCAGGGGCTTTTCAATAATATGCAGCGGCGCTTCCAGAGCGATCCTCATCCAGAGGTCAAAATCCTCGCCTTGCATCATCGCCATATCGTAAGGGCCTACGCGATCGATAATCGATTTGGGAAATACAACTGAAGGATGAGCTAGGCAATTGCCGCAGTGAATAAAATAATAGAGCCACTGAGTTTGAGTCCTATTAGGCTGCTGATACCGCTGATAGACAATTTTTTCCTTGTCGTTGATCACCGTGCCCTTGCCGTCGATCAGGTCAACCAGCGTAAAACAGGCGCCGCACTCCGGATGTTGAAGCAAATATTCCATTTGAAGCGCCAGCTTATCGGGATAGAATTGGTCTCCGCAGTCAATCCGAGCGATGAACCTGCCTTTGGCCTCCTTTAATCCGCGGTTCAGCGCATAGCAAATATGCCGGTTTTTGTCTAAGAATACCGGCCGAACCCTACCGTCCTTTTCCCGCATAGAGCGTATTATTTGCGGTGAGCTATCCGTAGAACCATCATCAATTACAATTAATTCCAAATTTTCATAGGTTTGACAAAGGACGCTTTCTATTGTTTCTTTTAAATGGGCGCTGCCGTTAAAATTTGGCAGTAAAACGCTGATCAGCTCATTCGCCAAAGTTCTATCACTCCATTAATTTTTTAGTTTGCCGCAAAATCTCAGATAATTAAATTTTAACACATGGAGCCTAAGCCGGCAAGCAGTTTCGACATAATTTTCATCTAGCACTCGTGATTCCTTGTATACTGTAAATATCCAAAAAGCGGTTTGAAAAAATTCCAAACCGCTTTTTATTATGACCGGCAAGCGCCGCAAAGGGAAAATTTTGCCGCATTCAGGCCATTTCCCAAAGAAGATATTTCCATTTCCGCTTCATTTCAGCTTTTGAGCTAAGATTTCCTGAATTTTTGCCGGGTTACCCTTCCCCTTCGTTTTCTTCATCATCTGCCCCATCAAGCCCTGAAAGGCCGCGGTTTTTCCTTTCCGGTAATCCATGACCATTTTTTCCTGCTGGCTCAGCACCTCATCCGCCAGTTTAGAAAGCACCTCAGGATCGCTGATCTGCTCCAAGCCCTTTTCCATAACTAAGGCCTCCGGATCCTGGTCCTGCTCCCACAGCTGGGCGACTGCCTGACGGCAGGTTCCAGAGTTAATTCTGCCGTCACCGAACAGGTCCGCCAGCATACCGAGATGTTCGGGCGCCACCGGGATTTCGCCGCCGTCCGCCGGCATCAGCCGCATGACCTCGGACAGCACTAGGTTGGCCGCCAGCTTTGGGTAGCGGGTCCGCCGCGCCGCCTGCTCGAAATAGTCCGCCGCCTCCCGGGATAAGGTGATCTGCTCGGCCGCGTAATCAGTCAGGCCAAACCGCTTTACATACTCCTTTTTTCTCTGATCCGGCAGCACGGGGATCTGGGCCTGGAGTTCCCGCAAAAGATCCGGGGATACCTCAATCGGCGGCAGATCGGGATCCGGAAAATACCGGTAATCGTTCGCGTCTTCCTTCCGCCGCATGGAGAAAGTCTTTCCAGAGGCTTGGTCGAAGCGCCGAGTCTCCTGAATGATTTCCTCACCCGCTTCCAGCGCCTCCACCTGGCGCCGGAACTCGTATTCTACCGCCTTGGCAATGAACTGGAAGCTGTTCAGGTTTTTCATTTCCGTTCTGGTTCCGAGCGTCTCTTCTCCTTTTTTCCGGACGGAGAGGTTTACGTCCACCCGCAAAGAGCCCTCGTTCATTTTACAGTCGGACACCCCGGTGTAAAGGATCGTAGCCCGCAGCTTCCGGAGATAGGCCTTAATTTCCTCTACGCTGCGGAAATCCGGCTCGGAAACAATCTCGATCAAAGGCACGCCGCACCGGTTGTAATCGATCAAGGTTCCCTTTCCTTCCTGATGGATCAGCTTCCCGGCATCCTCCTCAATATGGATTCTGGTGATTCCGATGCGCTTGCGTCCTTCTCCGGTTTCAATGTCCAAATATCCGTTCTCACACAAGGGGAGGTCATACTGGGAAATCTGATATGCCTTGGGCAGATCGGGATAAAAATAGTTTTTTCTGTCCTCCTTGGAATAGGAAGCGATACGGCAGTTAACGGCCAGACCCGCTTTGATCGCATAATGAACCACTTGGCGGTTTAATACCGGCAGCGACCCCGGCATACCGATACACACCGGGCAGCACTGGGTGTTCGGCTCCGCGCCAAAGGCCGTGGAACAGCCGCAAAATATCTTGGTAGCGGTTTTCAGCTCCACATGGGTCTCTAAGCCTACTACCATTTCATAATCCTTTCCGCTCATTTTAACGGTCCTCCTTTCCCGCCTGCTCAAAGGCATATCCAGCCCGGTAGAGCAAAGCCTCGCTGTAGGCTTTTCCGATGAGCTGCATCCCCACCGGCAGGCCGTCCCGGTCCTCTCCGCAGGGCAGAGAAAGAGCCGGCAGCCCGGCAATGTTTACCGGCACGGTGCACACGTCGCCTAAATACATCTGCAAGGGGTCCGACGTTTTTTCTCCAATCCTATAGGCCGTGGTGGGCGCCACCGGAGCTAAAATCAAGTCGCGGCCTTCCAGCGCCCGGTCAAACTCCCGCTGGATCAGCGTCCGCACCTGAAGCGCCTTTTTATAGTACGCATCGTAGTAGCCCGCACTGAGCACAAAGCTCCCCAGCATGATTCTCCTCTTCACCTCTTTGCCGAAGCCCTGGGTGCGGGTCGCCAGATAAAGCTGGTCGATATCCTCGTAATCCTCAGCCCGGAAGCCGTATTTCACTCCGTCGAACCGTGCCAAATTGGAAGAAGCCTCGGCGGAGGAGATGACGTAATAGGCGGGCAGGGCGTATTCCAGAGCCGGCAGGTCCGCTTCCTCCACAAAGGCCCCGAGAGCCTCATACCGCTTCGCCGCCTCCAGCACCGCGCCCTTAACCTCCGGGGAAATTCCCTCGCCAAAATACTGCTTCGGCAAGGCGATTTTCAGTCCTTTCACGCCCTTGTTCAGTTCACCGGCAAAATCGCCCCAGGCTCTGTCCAATGAGGTGGCGTCCCTGAAATCCTTTCCTGCGATAGCGTTCATCACCAGGGCGTTGTCGGCCACATTTTTCGTTAAGGGGCCGATCTGGTCCAGGGACGAGGCGAACGCTACCAGCCCGTACCGGGAAACCGCGCCGTAGGTCGGCTTCATGCCCACCACGCCGCAGAAGGCCGCCGGCTGGCGGATCGAGCCGCCGGTATCCGAACCGATGGCGCAGGCCGCCTCCTGCGCGGCGACGCAGGCCGCCGCGCCGCCGGAGCTTCCCCCCGGCACCCGGGTCAAATCCCTGGGATTTTTGGTGATCTGGTAATAGGAATTTTCCGTGGTAGAGCCCATAGCGAACTCATCCATATTCAGCTTGCCCAGCATCACTATGTGGCAGTCTTTCAGCCTTTCGATCACTGCCGCGTCATAGGGGGGCACAAAATTTTCCAGCATTCTGGAGGCGCAGGTGGTTTTGACGCCCTTGGTACAAATATTGTCCTTAATGCCCGTTGGAATTCCCGCCAGCGGATGAAGTTCTTCGCCCTTCATCCGCTTCTGGTCCACTTTTCTGGCTGTTTCCAGGGCCGCTTCCCGGGTCACCGTCAGGTAGGCCCCTACCTCCGGTTCCCGCTTCTCCATTTGGCCTAAATAAGCTTTCGCCGCTTCCTCCGCGGAAAGCTTCCGGCTTCTGAGTTTTTCACTCAGCTCTGTGACTGTCATATCCACAATTCTTTGCGTCATGATTCCTCCCCCTTTCTCATTCTACTACCTGAGGCACAAAAACACATCCGTCGTGCTGTTCAGGCGCGTTTTCCAATAAGAGCTCCCGGGGACAGGACGTCTGCGGGATATCCTCCCGGAACACATTTGTCAGCTTTGCCGTATGGGCGGCCGCCGGTATGTTTTCCGTGTCGATGGCCTGGAGCTGGTTGGCGAACTCCACGATCTCCTCCATATCCTTGGCCGCAGCCTCCTTTTCCTCCGGGCTCAGCAGAAGCTTGGAAAGATTCGCCACATTTTCCACGTCAATTTTCGGCCGCTGCCGTTTTTGAACCGCCTTCCCGGTTCCTTCCTTGGAGAGCAAGGCCGCAAGGCCCAAAACCTCCAGCTGCTGGGGATCGACTACGTTGGGCGCCTGGGTCATAGGACACACCGCGTCCTTATTTTTGGGAAAAGCGATGACATCCCGCAGGGATTCCGCCTCCAGCATCTGCATGGCCAGACGGTCCAGGCCGAAGGCAAAGCCGCCGTGGGGCGGCGTGCCGTACTGGAAGGCGTTGACCATAAAGCCGAACCGCTCCTGGATCTGCTCCTCGGAAAAGCCCAGCGCCTCGAACATTTTCCGCTGGACATCCTTTTGATGAATCCGCATGCTTCCGCTCCCTAATTCCACGCCGTTGAGCACCACGTCATAGGCCTGGGCCCTCACCCTGGCGGGATCGGAAATCAAATAGGGAATATCCTCGGGATACGGCATGGTAAAGGGATGGTGGGTGGCCAGATACCGGCCCTCCTCCTGGGAATACTCAAATTCCGGGAAGTCGGTAACGATCAGGAAACGGTAATCCCCCGGCTTTCTCAATCCCAGCATATCCGCCAGCTCCAGCCGCAGCCCGCCCAGCGTACGGCACACAGTGGAAAACTGGTCCGCGCAGAACAGGATAAAATCTCCCGGCTTTCCGTCTACCGCATCCAGCAGGCTTTGAAATTCCTCCTGAGAAAAATATTTCGTCAGGATCGAATAAGGCTCCCCGTCATCCTTCAGGGCGATCCATGCCATTCCCTTGGCCCCCAGCTTCAGGGCCTTTTCCGTCAGCTCCTCAATGGCGCTCCGGGTAAAATTCCCGTGGCCTTTCACGTTGACGGCCCGCACCATACCTCCCTCGTCGATGGCTTTTCGGAACACGGAAAAGCCGCATCCCTTGAGCTGCTGCGTCAAATCCACGATAGGAAGGCCGAACCGCAGATCCGGCTTATCGCTTCCATACCGGTCCATCGCCTGCTGCCAGGTCAGACGGGGAAACGGCTCCTGGAACTCGACGCCCAGCGCCTCCCGAAACAAATGCTTAAACATTTTTTCCAGGTGCTCCAGGATGTCCTCCTGGTCAACAAAGGAAAGCTCCATGTCCACCTGGGTAAATTCAGGCTGGCGGTCCGCGCGCAGATCCTCATCCCGAAAGCACCGGGCGATCTGGTAATATTTATCCACGCCGCCCACCATCAGCAGCTGCTTAAAAATCTGCGGTGACTGGGGCAGAGCGTAAAACATACCCTGATGCACCCGGCTTGGCACCAGGTAATCCCGGGCCCCCTCCGGCGTGCTTTTGGTCAGCATAGGGGTTTCCACTTGTAAAAAGCCCTGGCCGTCCAGATAATCATGAATCAGCTTGGTCAGCCTGTGTCGGAATTTCAGGTTATTCAGAAGCTTAGGTCTTCTCAAGTCTAAAAAGCGGTACTGAAGCCGCAGCTCCTCCCGGACATTTCCCGCCTCGCTCATGGAGAAGGGCAGGGCCGCCGCCTCCGACAGCACCTCCAGTTTCTTCGCCGCCAGCTCGATGGTGCCGGTGACCAGCTTAGGGTTGTAGGTTTCCTCTCCACGGATCCGCAGAGGGCCTTCCACCGCAATCACGGATTCCAGCTTTAAAGCCTCCGCCGCAGCGAACGCCTCCGGAGTCAGGTTTCGGCCGTCAAAAACCACCTGGAGGATTCCCTCCCGGTCCCGTAAATCGATAAAAATGACACCGCCCATGTCCCGCTTATTTTGAACCCATCCCATGACGGTGTGGATTTGGTTCACATTGGTTTCCCTCAATGCGCCGCAATAACTGGTCCGTTTCATCCGATGATCGCCCCTTTACTCTGATTTCCTTTTCTCGATTCTATTGGATCTCCCCAGCCATATTGGGGTCATCCATTTGCCGGCCTGATAAAATAAAAAAAGCCTTTCATCCCATCACTGGGACGAAAGGCTGATGCTCTCCGCGGTACCACCCAAATAGGCCGAAGGCCCACTCATAACACTATGGTTTGCGGCGATAACGCGCCGCCCGCGTCCAAGCCTACCGGCTCCTAACCACATCAAGAAAAAACACAGCCGCTTGGGAATTTTTCTCCCGCCGCTTATTCATTTCTCTTCTCACATAACATTTCCGCACGGTCGCCGGCGGTTCTGTTAACGGAGGTCGGGGCTTTCGGTTGGCTGCTCCGGGATGTTCTTCCTCCGGATTCCTTGTTCCGGCTTTCACCACGCGCCGGCTCTCTGAGACGCAAAATCCGGTCTACTCTTCCCATCGTTGCCATTTTATTTTATTCAGGATAGTTTTATTATAAGGATTTTTACCCCGTTGTCAATGATTTTTTTAAAATAAATCCTGCGTTTTTTCTATAAATTTCATTTATTTCCCGATTTAAATAGAAATAAGCGAAACATTTTGCAAGTTTCTGTTCAAAATCCTGCATATCAAATTTCTCTTATTGGAAAGCTAACTGAACGACGGAGGAGTAACGGAGGTATTGGAAAATGGATTATTCTGAGGAGAGGGCTCGGACATGCTGAAATACATTTTCGCAGCCTTTGTGGTTCCAAAGTCCCGGTTAGAGCCGGTATCCTGCACCTTATTGAAGGCTTCCCGGAACATAGCATTGTGGGCCTCCTCACGATTGAGGAGAAAATCGATGGTCTCCTTTACTTTTTTATCATCGATCTGACGGTACAAGTATTCGTAGACGACCTTGGCCCTCTGTTCCGACGCAATATTTGAGAGAAGATCCGCGCACAAATCACCGGTGACGGTGACGTAATCCCCGGTCCAGGAATATCCGGAGGCGTTAATGAGCCCTGGATTCAGCCCTAAAAGCACATGAGACTCGATTTCGCCTGCCGGCACAGCCGCAGCCTCAACGTCGTGGCCATTCAGAAGATTGATGGTTTGCGCCACCATTTCCATATGGCCCAGCTCCTCAGCCGCGATATCCAGGAACAGATCCTTAATTTCCTGATCCTTAATGCGGAAGCTTTGAGACATATACTGCATCGCTGCCTTCAGTTCGCCGTTGGCACCGCCCAGCTGCTCCTGGAGCAAGGCCGCATATTGGGGATTGGCCTTTTCTACAGCAACCGGATGAAACAACATTTTTTCATGTTTAAACATAAGAATACCTCACTTTCTAAATCTCATTATTTCCCTATTGGAAAATGTTATTCACGACTGTAAAAAAACACTCGCAAATCTCAGGGATTCGTTCTATGCTTCCCCCATACGGCCTAACCGGCCGTATCACAGTCCAAGCATAATGGTGCTCCCAGCTTAACCATTCCGGAAGCTGAAATCTAAAGATACTTGCTGGCATGGTAAAACAACTCCGCACATAGTTAATTCTTCCAATATTTTTAGTTATTTACTAGTATTCTCCGCATGATTGTGTTATAGCAGCACAGCTTTGCAGACCATTTCAACTAGTCGAAGCAAAATTATTTAAATATTTTAATTAATAAACAATAACAAACGGCTTCTAAGACTGCTTTTCATTATCTTAGCAAAGCTAAAAAAGCACCTATTGCCGCTTAGTCCCAAAGGGTCAATACGGCAATAGGTGTTTCATTGGCTTCGCCTATACAGGCATTTTATCGAAGGCTCAAAACGGCCTTTACAATTTCCGCTTTGTTGGAAACAGAAAGATCCATCGCCTTGCGCACATCATCAAATTTGAAAAAGTCGGTGACCACGCCTTTTACATTTAGGCCCTGAGACACCGCCTCAATTGCCAGAGGATACAGATTTCGGTAGCGGAACACCGTCTTAAAGGTTAATTCCTTATTCAACGCATTGTTAATGTCTAAACTCACCTGATCCTGGGCGCTGTAGCCCACGAACACCACAGCAGCGCCTTTGGCGGCCGCCCCGATGCACTGGTTCATGGTGATCTGGGAACCGGCGGTATCAATGCAGAGATCCATTCCTTTTCCCGCGGTAGCCCGCATCAGTTCCTCCACGGCATCCTGTTCTTTGCCGTTGATTATCCCGGCCGCGCCCAGCTCCTTAGCCTTTGCCAGACGGTTTTCCATGACATCCACCACGTAAACCTCAGTGACGCCAAAGGCTTTGAGCGCCAGCAGAGTCATCAGGCCAATACATCCAGCTCCCATTACTACCGCTTTTTGGCCCAGCCTAGCGCCGCCTTGGTTTGCCGCATGAAAGCCTACCGCCAACGGTTCAATCAGCGCGCCTTCTATAGTATCCATATTTTCCGGCAGACGGAAGCACAAGCTTGCCGGATGGGCCACATATTCACAGAACACCCCGTCAATGGGAGGCGTGGCAAAGAATTCCACATCAGGGCATAGGTTGTACCGGCCGGTTTTACAGTAAATACACTGCCCGCAGGTCTTTCCCGGCTCCATCGCCACACGATCCCCTACGGCTAGATCTGTTACGCCCTCACCGATTTCCACTACGGTGCCCGCAGCCTCATGGCCCAGCACAAACGGGAAGCTGACCTTGAAATCTCCGATCGCCCCCTGCTCGTAGTAGTGCAGATCCGATCCGCAGATTCCCACGTGCTCGACCCGCACCAGTACCTCGCCCTTTGACGGCACTGGAATAGGGCGCTGCTCCCACTCCAGTTCTTTCAGGCCTGTCATCACCGCTGTTTTCATTGTCCCTTGCATATATAGTTCCTCCTTATTGCCCTTTTTCGGGCTTGATAGCTTTTTTATCCTTTCCCGCAGCCTGCTTCCGGCACTGCCTGACCACAGGCGCTGGCTTTCAGCGTTCACAGGGAATTCAGCGGGCAAAAGTCCAATCAATGAATATGCGCCAAGGGCGCGTAATATTGCTGGTTTCTTAAAGCCGGCCGCGGTCCTTCACAGTTAGTTCTGAAAGGACAGCTTTTCCGGAAATGTCTGCCAGGGGCCGGCAGCGATTTCCTCGCCATTTAGGATAACCCTTCTCACTCTTTTCCCTACATCGAACAGAGACATCGTGAGAGGACTGCCCTGGGGATGCCGGCTCAAATCCGCTGTAACGGACAGTACCCCACCGGACAGAGTGACCCCGGTAACCACACAGTTATCCACGCCAAAGCCTTTGATCGCGTCAGCGTCTATTGCCATGGTTCCCAGCCGATCGTTTAAATACTCCGCCGCAGCCATCACTACGCCTCCGCCCCAAAGCAGGCTGGAGTCGTATTGCAGCCCTTCATAGCCGCAGTGGGCCCAGTTTTCGAAAGGCAGGACCTCAAAGCCGGACCGGGCGGCGGCGATGCTCCTTTCCAGGTACTCTGTTCTGCCGGTCGCTAAATAATAATGATATAGGATTACCGCGCAGATTCCTTCCCGGACGTCGCTCCATTCATGGTCGGTATTCTGCACCGTAAAGCCGCCGAAAGCCTTAATATGCATCAATGGATGATTCCAAAGCTGCTGAGTCAGAAGCAGATAATCCAGAACCGCCTCCGCCTGCTCCAAATCCTCCGGCCTTTGAGTGATCCGGTAATGCACCAGGTAAGCGGCCGCGGCGTGGATCGCCGAAAGGTTGCACTGCGGGTATTGGGCGGTAATAGAATCATAAAAGCCAAATGATTTTTTTGAGCAGGAAAGGAAGGTCTCAAAGTCATACCAGCGGTTCCTTGGGAGCACCTGGTCGGTGACAAAGGACAGCGCTCTGCGCCCGCAGGCCAAGGCTGCGGCATCCTGGACCATATCGCCGTATTCCAGTAAAAACAGGGCGCTGGAAGCTGTTTCGGCGTTAAAATCCCGGAACTGGGCTCTGGATGGAATTCCATCCGGGCTGAACCAGGACGGGATACAGCCGTTGGGATTTTGCGCTTTTTGCAGAAAATCAGCATAAGGGCGGCAGAAATCCAGAATTTCTTTTTGCCTTTCTGGGCAAAGCTCCTTTCCCCACCGAAGCATCAGCCACGCGGTCCAGGACATCGGCATCGTGTGAAATTCCCGCTGATAGCCTGCCCAGCCGTCGTCGTTCTGCCAATTCTCACTTCCGTCCTTTTCCACATAGCAGATTACAGGGAACATCCCCTTTGTCCGGGGAGCCTTTAAAATATAATTCAGCATTTCCTGAGCGCGCTTTTTCCAGATTTCTTGGCCGCTCCGTCTTCCGTAAAGCGCCAATCCATAGCCGGTGACAAGCTCCTGGAGCCAGCAGCCGAACCACACGTCTTTTTTGGTGTCGGTCCGGCTGAACCACTCCCCCTGCCGCCGGCCGGTCAAGCCTCCCACTGTAACTCCTTCTTTTTCCAGGGAAAAGTAGTCCTCCTCCGCCTTTTCAGCCCAAATGGATTTTCTCCAAGCCTCCAGCGTCCTATTTTCAGGATAACGAGGATTGTCATTCAAATTTTCCGCAAGGTTTACTCCGTTTTCCCCATATCGTTTCCACAGGTAACGCACCGCGCTGCGGTATCCCTGCCTCGGTTCCTGGCGGCTCAAAAGCAGAGTATAGGAATAAGAAATGGATTCCCCGGCCAGCAGCCTTCTGCAGCCTTGCTCTCCGCTGACGGTGCGGACGATCTGAGAATGGCCCGGCATACATGGCAGGTCTGGGGAAAGCCGATCCCCCACGATCATGCCATAGGACATCCAAGGATAGGACTCTCTCGTCACATCCAAGTCCATTCCTAAAGGGGTTTCCTCCAAAAACTGCGCCGTGACCTTCTCCAACGCGGGAACCAGCCCGGCAAAAAGCTCGTCCTGCTGCATCATCACAATCGGGCTTCTGAAATTGTAGTGGGACACAAAAGTGGATGGAAAGCTTTTGATTCTTTGGCTCCAAACAAAATCCAGCGGTCCATTCAACGGCCCCTCATCTTTTTTTCTCGGGACTAGAAAAGACCATTTATCCTCAAGGGATCGGCAGAACAATTCCTTTTTCGCGGTGCAGCAAACCTGGAAATTCACCCCTTCCCCGCTTTCCGGGAAAGAAATTCTTCGGGTGACGGTATAATCCGGATGCTCCAGGCGAATCTCAGCAGCCTGGTTTGTGACAGCAGCAGAGACTAGCTTCGTCCCTTCCTGCAAATAAGGATAGTACATCCGGGAATCTGAAAAAACGGAAGCGTAGGGGCAGGATCTGAGCACAGGAATTTCCTCTTCATCCAGGAGGTACAGAGTCTCCTGATACACTCCGTCTTCCTTCCAGGAAACCCTGAAGCTTCCGCCGTTAATCTCGTTCATAAATGCTCCTCCTTGCCGTCTGGCGGGGTTAAAATCTTTCGGTAAAATTTCTTTCAATAGGCGTCAGCCGCAAAACGGCCCGGGCTTTGGATACCAATTGAGCCGTAACGTTCAATCAAACAAAGCTGCGGGCCGCTTTCCGGCGTTTAAAATCTCAGGCAGGCAATTTTAAACGTCTCAAAAAAATAAGGAGTTATTTGACAGGGGCGCACTGGTCGGATTCGATGGACTGCTCCACCGCATCCAGCACCCGCACGCAGTTTTTAGCATCCTGCGCCGTAAAGGGGAGCTTTCCATGCCCAGAGACGATCCTAGCCAGCTCCATCCACATAGCGCGGTAGGTATCGCCTTCCGCCGTATTCAGTTCTTCGGTTCCGCCGTTTTTATGCTCCAGAACCAGCTTATCCCCGTAAACATACAACGAACCCTCAGTGAAACGGATGTAAAAATAATTCTTGCTGCAGGCCAAGAACGCGGAATGGCTGAACACTCCGGTAGCGCCGCTGGGATAGTGGAACATGGTTAGAATATGATCGTATTTCCCCATTTCCTCCCGGAAGCTCTGCCCCACAGCGTACATCTCTTCGGGCATACCGAACAGCTCGTTAAGCAATGCGATTTCGTGAACGCCGCCGTCGTAAATATGGCCCAGGGGAAAATCAGACTTACGCCTCCACTGGGTTTGTCCATAGCCCTCGTTGCTGGAGTCCATCAAATAATGGGTGGTGCGCTCAAAGGATACAAATTCTCCCAGCTGCTTCCCATCAATGATTTTCTTCATCACCGGCAACTGGGGATTATACAGGAATTGCTCCAGAACATACACCGTTTTCCCGGTTTGTTTTTCCATTTCCATAATGCGGTCCGCCACATCCACATGAACCGCCATAGGCTTTTCACAAAACACATCCTTACCGGCCTCTAAAGCCGCCAGAGTGACCTCCGCATTCATCTCAAGGGGCGTAGTGACCACGACAGCGTCAACAGAGCTGTCCTGGACCATCCGGCGGTAGTCGGTATACGCGGCAGCGCCTGGCAGGCGCTGCTGCCAAAGGGGGATCTTTTTTTCATTATGTACACAAAACGCCTTGATCTCAAATTGCTCCTTCATGTCCATTAAAATGGGCATATGGATATTTTCCCAAATCAGGCCTAAGCCTACTATGCCTAAACGCAATTTCATTCCCATAGTCTCCTATCGCAAAATTAAATAGAATTTCCTTCCGGCCGGCTTACAAGCTTCTGCACGGCCGGCGTTTTGTAACCGCACTTTTGCTTCTTCTTATCCCTTGATGCCGGACATCGCAAGCCCCTCGATAAAAAATCTCTGGGCGAACAGAAACACAATTATCACCGGCAGCGTAGCCAGCGTGACGCCCGCCATAACGGCAGAAAGATTTCCGCTTCCCATAAATCCTCTTAAAGCGGCGATTCCCAGCGGCAGCGTCATTTTTTCCCAGGAATTGATAAAGATCAAGGGAGTAAAGTAGTTGTTCCAGCAGTTATTAAAGGCGATGATTCCCAAAGCGGAAAGAGAGGAGCCCGCCTGCGGAAGGATAATAGAAAAGAAAGTCCTATACGGTCCCGCTCCGTCAATTTTCGCAGAATCCTCCAGCTCTTTGGGCAGGGTGACAAAAAACTGCCTCATCAGGAAAATCCCGAAAATACTGGTGAGATAGGGAAGAATGATGGAAAGCAGGGTATCCGTCAGGTTTACGCTGCTCATTCCAATAAACAGAGGGATAATCGTCACCTGGATCGGCACCATCAGCGTACAGAGCAGAATTCCAAAAATAATATTTCTTCCTGGAAAATTCAGCCGGGCAAAGCTGTAAGCGGCAGTAGAACAGGTGATCAGCTGGGCCGCCGTTACAATCACGGTAACAAAAATGCTGTTGCCGAACAGGTTGAGAAACGGAATACTGGACTGGAACAGCTCCAGATAATTTCCATACTCAAACTGAGTCGGCAGAAAGCTCGGCGGCAGCTTCATAGATTCGCTTGCGGGCCGCAGAGAGGTGGAGATCATCCACAAAAACGGGATCAGCATCAGTACTGCCACTACGAATATGATAAGGATCACAATCCAGTTTGCGGCCTTTTTCCTGGCCGCGTAATTTTTAGCTTTCATGGCCTCCGTCTCCTTTCATTAATAGTGGACCCATTTTTTACTGGCGCGGAATTGAATCAACGTCAGCAGTCCTATCGCTAAGAAAAGGATGATAGAGGTCGCTGAGGCATAGCCTAAATTAAATTTCTGAAACGCGCTTTCATAAATATATACCACAATGCTTCTGGAAGCGTCTCCCGGGCCGCCTTGGGTCAAGATATACACGGCGTCGAACACCTGCAAAGCATTGATCGAGCACCAGATCACATTGAAAAACATGGTGGGGCTCAGAAGCGGAAGCGTAATATGGCGGAACAGCCGGAAGCGGTTGGCGCCGTCGATTTGGGCGGCCTCGTAATACTGAGCGGGTATGTTTTGCAGGCCCGCCAGGAAAATCACCATAAAAAAGCCCGCGTTTTTCCAGATATCCATTAGGATAATCGAAAACAGCACGATGCTCTTGTTGGTAAGCCAGCCCACCTTTTCCAGGCCTAATAGACTTAAGAAATAGTTGAACACGCCCGTATCGGTGGAGTAAAGGTTGCTCCATACGATAGAAACATACACGTAGCCGATGACTACCGGCAGAAAAAAGGAAAAGCGGAAAAAGTTCACAAAGAACTTAGGCATTTTCCGGTTCAGGATCACGGCCAGCAGAAGGCCGATCCCCACATTGCCCACTACAGACATCAGGGCAAATAAAACGGTATTCAGGGCCACCTGCCCCAGCCGGCTGTCCTGAAACAGCTTGATGTAATTGTCAAAGCCGATAAAGGTTGAAGGCTTGACCAAATCATAATCCATAAAGCTGAGGGAAAACGTTACAATAATGGGAATAATCGTCAAGCACAAATATAGCAGGATCGTAGGCAGAATAAACACATAGCCGGCTACCGCTTCCTGCCGCGCCATAGGAGACGCTTTCTTTTTCACTCGTTGACTCATCGCAGAAATCCTTTCCAATCTTAATCGATGACAGGCAGGAGAATCCCAGGATTCTCCTGCCCTATCGGATTATTTCAATTCATCAAAGGAAGCCTGCAGCTCCTCGTCTGCCTTGGCTAATACCCCGCTTACATCCTGCTGGGTATTCATCATTTCATAGTAGTACCGGAATAAGATTTCCTCATACTCAGAATCATTGATGGGCGCGGGCAGGCAGCGGGAATTTTGGTCGATAGCATCATAGAAGATTTCCCAGTTTTTGGGAACCTCCAAGGCACGAGTTTCGAAAGCGGAACGGCTGACCGGATTGGAAACGCCGGCGGAAGCAACGGCCTCTTGGGTTTCCGGGGAAACCAGCTCCTTAATGACTTCCCAGCACATATCCGGGTTTTCTGTATCCTTTAAAATGCCGTAGCCAGTCACACCGAAAATGTGGCTGCCGTTTTCCTTGTCCTGAATGGGCAGGTAAGCGACATCCCAATCGGTGAAATCAGCGGTCAGCATATTCTGCACAGAGTTAGGGCCGATAGCGGCCATAGCGAGTCTTCCAGCAGCGAAAAGCTGAGCCGCATCCATTCCCTGCTCGGGCATGGGCATTGAACCATCCACATAGATCATGTCGTTGATCACCTGGAACGCCTCGGCTACCTTAGGATCGGACAGATTACTGCCGAGCTGGTCGTCGGTCAAGGTGGAGGTGCCATTCGAGAAGGGGAACAGGGTCATAAAAATGGAATAGGTGGACATGCCATAGCCATATACCTTATCCTCGCTGTTGTCCTCTCCCGTAGTAAGCTTTTTCGCATACTCCCGGAAGGTATCCCAATCCCAATCAGCGGGCGGGGCCTCCAGGCCGGCGTCGGCAAACATCTTGGTGTTGTAGTACAGCACAATGCTGTTCCAGGAATTGGGGAAGAAATAGGTTTGACCGTCAACAGCCAGAGCCTCCACCAGTCTGGGAGAAATATCATCCAGCACCGCCTGCATGTCCTCGTCGCCCTCGATCCGGTCATCCAGCGGCATCACCACGTCATTATCGATAAGCTGCCGAACCCCCTCAATAGCCATCATAACCATATCGGGAGAGTTGCCGGAGCCGATCATCGTCAAAAGCTTGGTGATGTATTCAGACCAGGTAGCGGTCCCCGTCACAAAATTATCCTTAACAGTAACATTAGGAAATTTTTCATTTAAGCGGGCATAGGCGTCCTGGTTGATCTTAACATCGATATCACTGCCCCAGTTTAAAACCGTCAGCTCGATCGGCTCAGAAGAATCAGCGGGCTGGGAAGCCTCCGCATTGGAGCCGCTGCCAGCAGGCGCGGAGCCTTCAGAGGAGGCGTCTCCACCGCCTGAACAGGCAGTCACAGAAGCCAGCATAGCGGCACTCAGCAAGAAACACAGAATACGTTTTTTCATTTTATTCCTTCCTTTCTTTGAACGGTCTTTGACAAAAGATAGGCGTCAGAGAAAAGCGGTGGCACATAAAGCTATACTTTGCCAGACAGTCCGAGAAAGGCATAAAAACGACGATATTTTGCTAAAACGTAAAAATATCGCTGGTATTATTCACTAAATATTATTGTCTAAAAATGTATAAAATAACAGAAACCCTCTTGCTTTCTAACCTCCTTTCCAGCGTAAAAGCGCTCCAAGAAATAGTTTCCTGATACGGCTGAATGTAATAAATAAGCAGAAGAATATTTTCCATATATAAAATTATTTTATCGAATATGAAATAATTTTGCATGTATTATAGCGCTATAGGCTAAATATGTCAATATAATTTTAAAAATACACTTAAAAAAGTTGTATTTATTTATATATTTTTCTGTCTTTTATCATCTAAAAAACTAGATGTTTAGTCAATTTCAAACGTAATTAACTATCATAATATAAAAATACCACAATATCAATAAACACCCAGGAAGCCTCCTATTTTGAACCAATCCACTTAGGTGCCAAGGCGGCCTGCATTGACTTTTTACAAATTCATGATAGTATAATTATACTGTAGTATTTTTTATATTAAAATAAAGATACCGCCCACAAATAGTATAATTCTGCCATAAAAGGAGGGGCCTTCATGCCAAAAGTTGAAAAAATGGATTTGGACAGCAGCCTGAAAGAGACTATTACTTACGAAAGCCAAATGCTGCATTACGGACTGTATACAGCCGGCTATCAACGTGTTTTTCAAGCGGATATTCCTTGGCATTGGCATGATGAATTTGAACTGGGATATATTTCCGGCGGAAGCGTAGTATATCAAACCAGCGGGCTTACAGTCACCCTCCATGAAGGAGACGGCATTTTTATTAACTCCGGCGTGCTTCATTATCTCCATCCCCTGGAACCCTGCCGTGAAGCCAGGCTTCAGACTCAATTCTTTGATAAGTCCTTTTTGGCAGGCTCCCTCGGCAGCCTGCTGGACATAAAATATGTGGCACCTGTTCTGGATCAGCGTCAGTTGGAGGCCGTACCGCTATATCGTTCCGATCCGGAAAGCAAAGGCTTCTTGGAATGTCTTCAAAAAGGAGTGGAGCTTTGCAGCCGGAAGGAGGAATTTTTTGAGCTTCGCCTGAGAAATCTTTTTTCGGAGCTTTGGGAATCTATTTACCGTTGGGCAGCGCAGAAGGAAAGCAGCACTCCCAGCTTGCGGCGCTCCATAGAGGACGACCGGATTAAACAAATGATGCGATATGTCCAAGCTCATTTTTCGGAAAAGATTTCCGTCTCCTCTATCGCCGCCAGTATTCCCATCAGCGAACGGGAATGTTATCGTTTATTTCAAAACAGCATGGGAATTACACCGATAGAATACCTTATTTCTGTCCGTCTGCAAAACGCTCAGTCTCTGCTGATGAACACCAATAAAAGCATTCTCGATATCGCCTTAGAAACCGGATTTGGAAGCAGCAGCTATTTTGGCAAAATATTTCGGAGCCATCACCGGCTTACTCCCGCTCAATACCGGAATCTCAGCCGGCAAAAAGCGTTGGCGGCCCCTTGATCCGTTGTTGTCAAAGAGGACGCAGCTCCAGGCACCTGCAAGCTATCGTAATGATTCTGTTGCCGTTGAAGGCTTAACAGCAATGCGTCAAGCCCTCATAGGTATCAAAAGTTTCCACCCCTGCCGGCCAAAGAGCTTTCTATTGTACTGGCTGCTGGCATACTGCATTTAATGTTCGTAAAAATGTACTATGTCAGGGCAATCCGCGGTTTGCCATCTCTATAAATTCTCCAGCACGTTGTCTAAAAGTCCGGCGGCGGACTTCTCGCCGCCCAAAACATCATCAGTGAAACGCGCAAGGGATCACAGCAATCATCCAATCGCCGGGAGATTCAATATTGTTCTTGAAACTCCTTACGTAAAGTGGTAGTATAAAAATGCAAAGGCACTCTCCACAGATGGTTAGCACAATGAAAATTGAAAGATAACCGCAACATTTGGACAATGGGGCGGTTATTTCTTTTTCGTTACCTGAAATATCGGAGGTAACAAAGCTTTACAGTATTCAAGCATACTAGGAATGCTTGAACAAGTCCGATAAAGTTTTGTGTATAACCGCCGCCTCCTTTTCTTCGAAGAAGCTAACCGCCTGCCGTTTGCGATAGTATTCATATTAGATATAGAACAACTTCTTTTCATATACTCAATATATATGAACTCTCCCATAACAGCCGCAAAGACCTCTCCTTTCCAACCTGGTGTCCTCTTGCCTGAGTACAAAAGGCATGTATCAATAAAGGTTACTTGAAAGGAGATAGAATTATGAAAAGCAAAAAGTCAGTTTTAACATCCTTAGAATGTATTAACGCAAACCTTAATACATTAATTGTGAACCAGGAAATGACCTATTTTATCCTCCGAGAAATCCTCAAAAAAATGGACAGATCAGAAAATAAGCAGCCCCCAGCCGTTAAGGTTAGGCGTAAAAAGATATAAATCTTCCCTCCCTGCTTTTTGGTAGGGAGGGATTTTTATTTTATGTTTTGACTTGCATGATTTAAAAATAAAGCTTAAAAAGTGGCTAAATAAACAATCGATAAAATAAAATCCGCACAAAACCGCCATTTGTAGGCTATTTTGTGCGGATTTTCACTTGTGTAATTGTGACGAAATTGCTGTCGACTAGTTCAACGTTGTGTGAAAGGCCTCGATAAGCCAAAAATCAAAGGCATTAAAAAACAAAACTTCCAGTTCAGAATAAAATTCTGTTTATATTCAAAACAAAAGTATTCCAGAACGTTTTTCATAGTTTTATCTAAGAAAAAAGGGGGCACAGTTCCCACGGCGGCTAAAGCCTAGGATTGACTCGGTCCTCGCAGCCAAGCGGCAAAATTTGTACTGTCGTCTTATCCGCGATCTTTACATATCCCAGTTTTCGTTCCAGCGCTTGTTCTATCTATTTGTCCCCATTGGGCCATTCATATTATAGTTTATTCCGAGCCATTCCTATCCGGCACCGCATGCCCCTGAGAAAAAGGCAGCGACACATTTAACAGACCAAGGCCAAAGATTTCTTTCTAATTCTTATGTGTACACTTCTACCGTGGAAAATTCATAGACCACCGGCAGGGCAAATTCAGTTCCGCCTCTTGATGTCGCAAAAGGTAATTCCCGATGTTCTTGAAGTAAAAGCACCTTTTTAGCGCAACAGCCTTCTAGCCGGCAATGTATATATTTTCTACCTTCACTGTCCGATCCCCTTGTAACTGGTCAAGAAACGTTATTCTATATTTATAATGAAGTATAACACAAGTAAGCCTAAAAAAGCAAACGAAAAAACAGGCACAGAGAAATGCTGTCAGAACATACCTTGTCGGTATTTCTCTGTGTCTGCTTCTAAGTAAAGGAGCCTATTGATTTCAAACCAATAATCCTCTTCGTAGTATCATACTCTTATAACACGCATGTGGGAGTATTACCATGACATTCACAAATGCTACCAAAATTGAGAAGCCGTACTCCAAATCTGCAACGATAACCAAATTCCACAAAGCTCGTGGTACATTATGTGACCATATTTTCCAGAATAAATGCTGGACTTATAGTTATAGAAAAAGAAACCGGAATCTGGATTATCTCATTTTTGAGTTCCAAACTCCGGTCTCTTTCAATTAGTGAGCACGTCGTTTACGCGAATATATCAAATAAGCTGCTGTCAGGCTTACAGCCGCTAACACACAGGGTGTCCACAGGGTGCGAGCAGGATCGCCTGTTTCAGGGGAAGCTGTATCGTTTTCCCCACCCGGTTTATCTGTATTGCCACCGGCAGGAGACATATCTGTATCCGGCTCCGGATCGGTTTCATCGGTGGCAGGTGGCGTCACAGGATCGGTTTCGTCAGAATTACCAGATTCTCCATCGTGCGCCGTTCCGGTAACAAAGCGGGATAAAATAGACCGCTGTATGCCGGTCTCCTCTGAGGAAGCTTGCACATACCAGAAATATTCGGTTTCCGGCTTCAGTCCTTCCAATGTCACCTGTGCTTTCTCGCCGCTGGCGACATCTTCGGTCTGTCCGACCGCCTGCTCGGTATACACATCCAGGGTAAAGGAATCGGTGGTCAAGGTGCGCGGCGTCCCATCAAAATCGACGCTCAGGTGGTACACATCGTGATCCTGGTCGCCGCCGTCATAGGTGTCGGTATCGTCATAGAAATTAAAATCGTCCAGCAGCGGCGAATAGGCGTTCATAAACACGTAGTCATTTTCCAAATCAAAATACAGGAATTTGATGTACTGGCTTCCACCCTGGGGATCCGCCTGATAATCAGTGCAGATCAGGTAAACCGGACGTTCGGCCGTACCGTCTCCATCATCGTCATACCGCTGTACGTTGATGGCCGCGCCGTGATAATGACCGTTTAGAACGGCAAAAATGTTGCTGTGCTTGGAAACAACCTCCTCCAGGACATATTCCCCCGTCTGATCCAGCTTGCCATCTTTGTTGATAAACCGGTGGAAGCAAAGGATGGCTTTGCGGTCGCTGTATTGGTCAAGAACCTGATTCATCCAATCGACTTCGTCCTCAAAGACATCCCAGCTCATATACAGGATGATGAAATTCTGTCCGTTTTCGGAAATCAGGTCGTAATGCCCCTTGTTGTTCTCATAGCTCCCGCCGTAGTAATCGCGGCCGGCATAGCGATCCTCGCCAAAATATTGGTAATACTGGTCGTACCATTCCCGGCCGTACTGGACGTCGTGGTTGCCGGCCAGCACCCCGTAAGGAAGCCCCGCGTCATCAAGGATCTGCATGGCGGCGTCCGCTTCTTCCCATTGGAACTGCTTGTTATACTGATTGACAATATCGCCGGTGTGGATTAAGTATTTGGTCTTTAGCTGCTCGCTGTTTTCCACGATCCATTCGTTCATCCCGTGGAAATTCTCAGGGAAATTCTGCGCGTAATACTGGGTGTCGGTGATCCAAGCAAAGCTGAAGTCATAGGCGTCGGTAGAGGGGAAGCCATTCATCGGGAAGCGCCCGTCTTCACCAACTGCTGTGCCTTCCGTGTTCAGCATGGGAGCCGGATCTGCGGAAGGGCCGTTGCCATCGGGGCGGTTCTGTACCACTACCGTGATCTTTCCATTTTGTACATAACCTGTGGCTGGGATCTCGGCGCGCAGCTCCGTCTGGCCGGAGGCGAGGCATGTCCACGTTCCGTCGGCATGATTCAGCGCGTACATCTGGACGGTGCGGCCGGCCGCCGATCCGTTCCAGGTCAGCTCCACCGTATCGCCGTCAGCCAACTCCCCGGTCTCCACCTCAAAACGATGGTAAGGCGCGTCATAGGAAACCTGTGTGGTCAGCCCGTCTGCCCAGTTCGCAGCCTCCCCGCCGCTTACCGGGTAATCGCCGCTGCCGGCAAACACCGCCGTGGAGCCGTCGCCCGGCGTGTAGGAAGCGCCGACTTTAAAGGACAAGTCGGTATGATCCCCGTTTGGATCGGTAACAACGGCGGTGAGCATCGCGTCCGTGCCGTCAACCTGTGCCTGGAGATTGCTGAAAACCGGGTTTTCCTCCGGCGTGTGGAAGACGATGGATTTTTCCGTAACATTGCCCGCCGCGTCGGCGGCTGTCACCGTAAGTTCATGATCTCCCATGGGCAGCGCCGTTGTAGAAGCGGTATACGGCAGGGTGATTCCCTCGCCATCCAGTTCGGCTGTAAGGGCAACCGCCCCGTCCTCGCCGTTAACCGCCGCTTCGATGGTAAAGACGCCCTTCACAGTTTCGCCGTCTGCTGGGCTGAGCTCCACCACAGGGGCCGTGTTGTCCACCGTCACTGTGCTGGTCACGGTTTTTCCGTCTACTTCCGCCGTCAGGGTGTGCTCCCCGTCGCTGAATTTTGTCGTATCCCACACAGCAGCCTGAGCGTTGAGCTTTTCCGCCGGGATGGTGAAGACCACATCCAGCCACTCCTGCATACCTTCCGCATCACCGATGTTGTAGTTTTTATCCGGGTCCAAGTTGTCTGGTTGCAGGACGGTACCATCCGCCAGTGTCAAATAGAAATTCTTTGCCTTGATATCATCGTTGTTTTCCGGGGAATCCGGGCGGATCGTCGCCAGGGTTGAACCGGCCCAGATAGTGACGGTCAGCTTTGCGCTGCCGTCCGCCTGATACTCCAGGTACTTTTTGTCCACAAACACCGTGCGGGTATCGGGGTCGCCCTTGACCGCTAGGCCCAGAATATCGTCACCCACGGCGATCCCGTTTTTATAATAGCTGCTCAGGCCGGTGATCTTGGCGGTAAAATACACGCCGCTTTCCATCGCCCCGACCGTTTCCAAAGGCAGGCCATCCACCTGAATCGTGGCCGTGGAGGGCGGGGTGGGCACGGCCGCGCTGACCGTCACATCCCCGCTGACCAGTGACCCGTCGCCGGGTAGAAGCCGCACATCCTCCGGTTGGATATGCTCAATTTGAATCGTGCTTTTCGCTGATTCCCCCTTGTTCATCGAAACAGTCGAGTCCGTCGCCGTCGCATACAGTTCAATCGAAGCGCAGTTGAGCAGCTCGCTGCCGGGGATCGTCACATAATACAGGCCGTCACTGGAAGGGTTCTTGCCCTTAAAGGAAACGTAGTCTGTCTCGGTGTCCTTTTTGAGCAGGATCTGGGAATCAATGATGCTGCTCTCATCCTCAATGGAGGCTTTCAGTTCCAGGTCGGTTCCCTCTTTGTGGCTCTGTGGGAGATCCACTAAGGTCACGACCGGCGCCGTCTTGTCGTCGGCATTGGTGAAGGGCGAATTTTCCGTCCGCACGCTGGGGATCTGCCAGGTGTAGACAGAGCCAGGCGAAGGGGATTTCGCCGCTTCCACGATATTGGGCTTGCCAATTTTCACCGACTTGGTATAATTGTCGCTGGCGCGGTTCGGGGTGCGGTACTGGACGCATTCCCCTTCCACAAAGTCATTGGTACCGCTTCCCGTGCCGATATCCCCGTAGCTGATGTCGGCCGTCCCGATCACGGGGCGGACATGCAGCACCTGCTTGCCGGAATTGTTGATCCCATTGGCCTTAACCCTCACCAGGTTTTTCCCCTCAACCAGAGCGGAGCCGTAGTAGTCGTTGAACTGCTCGACCGTGTATCCGCCGGTCGCCTCCATCTCTGGGGTCTGGATCCAAAGAACCGCCGCCTGTCCGGATTTCAGGACAAACCCATCCAGTTCAGCTCCGATAGTTTCGGTTTCGCCGCTGTTTTCCTTGTCCTCATGGACAATGCGGTAATTGCTCAGATCGAGATCCTCTGCATAGTTGTTGAAGAGCTCAATGTATTCATAGGCATCTTTGTCTTTGCCCTGGCCGTCCACATCCGCTGTGTCCGGGACGACCTCCGTAATCAGCAGGCAAGGAAGATTCTGGTAATCCAAGCCGTTGTCCACATTGCAGAGGGAAACGCTGCTGCTCTCGGAGCTGCCATCCGCATATTCTGCCGTCACATAGAATTCCAGGGTGGTGTTCCACGCCGAATTGCGGGCAACCACGGCGCTGTAGCCATTTTCCGCAGTCCCCGTCATCGCCATCGACTTCCAGACGAATTCCTCACAGGGGCGGTACCACAGCAATACCTGCTCCGTATCCGCCCTTTCCACCTGAGCGGTAATCTCAATATCATCTTCGGGTGTGTATTCCGCTTCATAATCTACATATATGGCCGTATCGGAATCGGCTGCCGCAGCCGTCAAGGGGGAGGGCCACATCGAGGCCGCTATGCAAAGGGATAATATCCCCCCAATTATTCGCCTTTTCTTCATTCAATAGACACTCCTTTTCAAACAAAATAGATCAGCACAATGAAATATTATAAACAAGAGATGTAATAGGCAAATCAGGTGTTTGTTAATTCGAAGTTAAAGAACCCAAAAGTCCATTTTTTTAATTTAGGACTATTCCCCTTCTGTTTATAATAAGATAAGGCATCAAGCATCTCATCAGAAACCAATTTTCCTCTTTTGGTGTGGAAATATAAGTATAGCTTTACAATCTATAGCTAAACCACTGGAACAATCCAGCCAGAAATCGAAAATCTAATCTTCAGGAGGTAATGGCTGTGCAGTATTTTCGCGCGATTGACGGGTTAGGAAGAATTGTTCTCCCTGCTGAACTTCTCCACCACTTAAATTGGGAAAAAGGGAAAATGTCTGTTTCCATTGAAGGAAAAGATGGCTCCTTAATCGTTTCTTCCGTCCCGGCTGCCGGCAAAAAACTATTGCCTCCTTCCCCTGTCAATCCCTAGGATATCCCGGACGGACAATCGAAAATCATTTCTCTGCTGGTGTCTAAAAAATGAAAAAACCGCTTTCCTAATAAAAATAAGGAAGCGGTTTTTTGTCTTTTTTGCTCTTTTGGAGGTTGGACAGCCACGGTGGGGCGGTTTTGAAAAGCCAGCCTTAAAAAGCCCAGAAACCCCCATAAACACTGAAAAAATCGGGGTGGACAACAATTTCGTCACCCCTTCTTGGGAGGGAGTAACGAAATTGTTGTCCACTGGCCTAATACCGTTTGGAATAAATTTATTAAATAAAAATTAAAAGGAACTCCCGACAAAATGAGAATTCCGGGTTCGGAATAGATACATTTGATTGTTTTTACAACCCATTTTTCTGTTTTTTGCTTTTTGATGTCCCATTTCTATAAAAAAGATAAACCTCGGAAACGGCTGAACGCTGGGGCTATAGCATAAAAAAAGGCCGGAATCTGGATGCCTCATTTTTGAGTTCCAAATTTCGACCTCTATTCAACCCTAGCAAGCAAAAACTTTTCGTCCCAAACTCAGATAACCTCATAGGGAGACGGAAAACTGCCCTGTTCCTTATTCAGGGAATGAAGGATTTCCATATCCACTTCTTCTAGGACAAAGTCCATGGCATTCCTATTCTGCATCATTCGCTCCCGAGTGACGGTTTTAGGGATAACCGGAATTTTCTGTTGGAAAAACCACCGCAGAATAATCTGCGCCGGAGATTTATGATATTTCCGGGCAATTTCTCCAATGAGAGAATCACTGAGTAGCTCTCCCTGCATAAATGGTCCGTAAGCTTCTGCAACAATCCCTCGTTCGGCACAGATTTTTCTCAGCTTTAACTGCGCTTTATAGGGATGCATCTCCACCTGATCCACTGCAGGCACAATACCGGAACATTCCCACAGACGGTTCAGGTGTCCTTCCTCACCGTTACTGATTCCAATGGCCCGGATGCGTTTTTCCTCATATAGTTTTTCCATCTCAACCCAAGCCTGCTCGTATCCTTTGACCGGCCAGTGAATCAGATAAAGATCTATATAGTCCATTTTCAGGCGTTCCAGTTGGCGAAAAAAAGCATTGCGGGTATCATGCAGCTTAATATTGTCATTGGTAAGCTTGGTCGTGACAAAGTATTCTTCCCGATGCAGGCCGCTCGATGCCAACGCTTCCCCCAGATCTTTCTCATTTTCATAATATTCTGCCGTATCAAAAAAGCGGTATCCCTCTTCCAGCGCATCATGGATACATTGGGAAAATCCGCCGTTTTCGTTGGTAATACGAAACAGTCCCAAGCCCAGAAGAGGCATTTCCACCCCGTTATTGAGAACGACCGATGGCTGATTCTTCATAACACCTCTCCTTTCAGCGGATGGTATATCCGCCGTCCAGCATAACGGTGGTACCGCTGATCATCCCGGCAGCATCACTGGCCAGAAACAGACAGGCGGCTGCTACTTCATCCGGCCGGCCGAATCGGCCCACAGGAATCTGAGAAATATGTCTGGCCGCCCGTTCCCCGCACCAGTAAGTAAGGGCAGCCGCCGTTTCGATTACTGTTGGCGCAATGGCAACCGCGCGGATTCCAAACTGTCCCCACTCATAAGCCTGAGAACGGGTTAACGCAATCAATCCGGCCTTTGCCACGCAGTACGCCGGCTGATCATCCAAAGCGACAATGCCGGCCTGAGATGCCATGTTCAAAATCACCCCGCAGCCGGCTGGAATCATAATTTCATTTGCAAACTCCTTTGACAGTAGAAAAGGAACCTTTAAATCAATCTTCATAGTGGAATCCCAGTCTTCCTCCGACAGTCCGCATAAAGAGCCCCCATCCGCTACTGCCGTGCAATGAATGAGAACATGGGCAGTCCCGAATTCCTCTTTGCACTTCTGAACGATCTTTTGAGAAAATCCCTTTTCCCCCAGATCCGTACTCATACAGACAATTTTTCCCGTTCCGCCGCAGGCTTCCCGGGTAATCCTTAGCATTTCCTCGTTTTTGTCTACAAGCAGCATGGAAGCACCGTTTTGAGCAAACAGCATGGCAATTCTGGAACCAATTCCCCCGGCAGCGCCGGTAAGAACCACTATTTTCCCGGTATAATCCACTTTAACGGCGCACTTTTCCCATTTCATTTTCACATAGCCTCTATTCTGTTCGTTGAAAAAATTAGCTTTTCTTCCTGTTTTTTACCGGAATCAGCCGTCAAACTTTCCTTTTCCGTGCAGCTACTCCGGTTCTTTCAATCAGCTTTCCCGAATCCAAACTGTCATTTCGCCTTTTTCCCGGTTTCCCCAAAACGCATAGGGCACCGCCTGCAAGACAGTTTCTTCGTATTGGGAAGGAATTTCTCCGTAAAGCTTGTCATCTGTCCACGCCCTGCGGCGCTTTCCCGAAGCGGTGATCATCAGGCCACCGGGAATGTCGCTTTCTCTTTCCCCCGGCGAAACGGCGGTATCCACCGACAGAGCAGACAAATTGGATCCGTTATCTATCTCTTCCAGACAGTACACCACAGGCCCCCGCTGAATACATACTTTTCCTGAGCACGCGCGCACTTCAGGATTTGCACGGATAAAACAGGCCGGCGCATCAAACTGAATTTCCAATTCTTTTCCGGCCTCCAGTTCAAATACCCCATAGCCGTTTTCCTTCCGGTACGAAACGTTGGCCCTGAAATTTTTTCCATAACCGGGAATCCGCACTGCAAGTTCGAGAACCTGGTCTGAAGTGATTTTCAGTACATTTCCCATGGGGAATTCCGTCTCGAGCTTTAAAATAGCGCCGTTTTTTGCTTTTACAGTGCTGCTGATAAACAGATTCAAATATACCCGCTGTGAATCCTGCGCCCAGATATACTGCCCCAGAGAAGCAAAAGTGCGGGCAACGTTGGGAGGACAGCAGGCGCAGCTGAACCAGGGCTGGCGCACCGGCTTTACATGCTCCTTGGAAGTATAAGGCATACAGGCTTTGGGCCATACTTCCAGTGGATTGACATAGAAAAAGCTCTTACCGTCCAGCGCCACGCTGGCTAACACTGTATTATAAAGCGCACGTTCCACAGGATCAAAATATTGTGCCTGGCGGGTAACACGGTTCATCCGAAGCCCGAACAGCATTAGTCCTATCGAAGCGCAGCTCTCCGCGTAGGCCATCTCATTGGAAAGATCATAGTCGGTGGTAAAACGCTCTAAAATGCCGGACGCTCCAACTCCTCCGGTTACATACATCTGCCGTTCTGTCACGTCATTCCACAAGGTTTTGCAGGCATTCAGCAGGCCTTCGTCTTTTAATTCTCCGGCTAAATCCGCCATGGCGCTGTACAGATACATGGCCCGGACAGCATGTCCGGCGGCCTGTTTCTGCTCCCGCACCGGCTGGTGGGCTTGATAATAGGACATGTCGGAATTTGTGTCCATAGAGCCCCATATAGGCAGATATCCCGGCCTGTCGTTTACATTTCGAAAATAGTTTTCCCCGGTGCCCCGGCAATTAATAAAGTAAGCGGATAACTCCAAATATCTTCTCACGCCGGTCGCCCGGTACATGCGAAACAGCGCCAGCTCTACTTCCTCATGTCCCGGATATGCGTGTATCTTCCCTTCTTCCGGTCCAAAAGTATTGCAGATTAAATCAGCAAGCCGCATCATGGCATCCAGCAGCCTGCGCTTTCCGGTGGCTTCAAAATAAGCCACTGCTGCTTCCATCATATGTCCAGCACAGTACAACTCATGGCCTTCCCGCAAATTACGCCACCTCTGGTCAGGCTCCTTGATGGTGAAAAAGGTATTCAAATATCCGTCTGGCTGTTGGGCTGCGCACACCAGTTCAATAGCCTCGTCAGCCAGTTTCTCCAGTTTAGGATCCGGCTGAAAGCTTAACACATAGGCTACCGCTTCCAGCCATTTTGCCAAATCAGAATCCTGAAAAACCTCGCCATAAAAGCTCCCCTGCGCCTGTCCGGCAGCAATGCGGTAATTTTCAATGCAATGACTGGGTTCCGCATTGGGCACCCGGTCATTCATTGCCTCCCACTGATAGGGAATAATTTCTTTTCTCACCAGATCCAGGCGTTCCTTCCAGAACCGATCCTGAATCTGGATGTCCTTTAAAGGAATGGACGCTAACATGTAATCCCCCCAAAGATCAGACGCTTTTTATTTTTAACGTGTAATTGTCTGTGATGGATGCTGGTTTTCAAGCAAATAATCAGTGTGTGATATTGATGGGGCAGAGATAGGAATAGTCTTCCCGCTCATTCGGCGCCGGCTTTCCATCTGTCTCAAATCCCAGATCAAATCCTTCATGATATACAATTCCGATTTCCTCAATTTTCCGGTTGCCGCCGTTGTACCAGCCCATATATCCGGTTTCTGTTTCTATAATCATGAGTTTGCAAATACAATTATGGTCCCAGCAGCCTTCTGAACTGGCAATAATAGGATTAGACGGATGCCGTTCCCAGTTAGTAATGCCATCCCGGGATCTTGCCAAACCGTTGCTGCCTCTCATATCCGCATCGTTCCCTAAATAAGACATGTAATACCAGCCGTCTCGCTTCCACACAAACGGCGCGGATACTTTAGCCATTTCCCATGGAATGCTGCCATCGGGAACGAAAATAGGATTTAACGGGTATTTGGTCCAATGGATACCGTCTTTACTGGTCGCATATCCCAGAGCGTCTGACTCGGTGCCTTCTGTTGCGCCGCCGGCATACCACATTTTAAACAAATCCTCTTCCTCGTCGTAAATGACGTGAGGTGTCCAGATAATATGATTTTCCCAGGGCTTATCCGGACGAAGCACCGGATGGGCAAGGGGGCGTTCCCAGTGGATACCGTCGTCGCTGACTGCATACCCGATGGCGGCAGACAAGGGGCCGGACCAAATCATGTGACCAGTATACCACATATGATATCGATTGTCCTTCTTCACTAGCGTGGGCCGGCTGACTTTATCCGCCTCCCAGGAAGAATCCAACTGACGGGTTAGCACACAGCAAAACGGTTCCCAATGGATTCCGTCGGTGCTGGTAGTATACATAATGGATTTAGTGGGTCTCCAGGAAAACCACATTTTATAAATACCGTCTTCTTTGATGACATAGCTGTCGAACATGGTATTCAAAGCCGGTTCAAACAGCGGATATTTTGCTTTTTTCCAGCCTGCTGTTGTACCTGTAGGCATAGGCCGATATCCGTTTAAAATCATTACTAGAACCTCCTCAATCGGGAATGACATAAATTCCTATGGGCAATTCATCTCTCACATACAGGTTGACTTTTCCGGTACCGTTGTCTTGTCCCCGTTCATTCTCACCTTCTTGCCCCGTCTCGGGGAATCCCAAATCAAAGCCTTTATGCACGGCAATGCCAATCTCTTCAAATCGGACATTACAGCCCTTATACCACAGCTGGTAGCCTTTCGGCGTTTTTAAAACGCTTGGCTTTCCGGCGCTGCGCCAATCCCAGGAACCGTCTGTCCCTGCAATAACAGGATTTGACGGGTGCCGCTGCCACTGGGAAATCCCGTCCCTAGAGCGTGCCAGTCCGATTCCCAAAACACCGTCTCCGTCTGCTCCTACATAAAACATGGTATACCAGCCGTCCTCTTTGGGGCAGACAAAGCAGGAAAATGTTTTGGCGTTTTCCCAGTAACGGTTGCAATCCGACTGGAACACAGGGTTCTGGGAACAGCGCTCCCAATGAATTCCGTCTTTGCTGACTGCAACTCCTATGGCATCCGGATCGGTAATCCGACCGCCGGAATACCACATGCGATAACACCCCAGCTCTTCTTCCCATAAGACATGGGGGTACATTACCCCAATCTTTTCCCATGGATCCTGAGGCACTAATACCGGTTGGGGATGTTTTTTCCAATGAATCCCGTCTTTGCTGACTGCATAGCCGATGCTGCACCGGGCTGCTGTAATCTCAGTCGGAAACACTCTGCCGGTATACCACATATGATACAGCCCGTCCCGGTAAATCACCGTAGGATGGCTGACCTCATGAATTTCCCACTCAGACTGATACCTGGGGGTTAACACTACAGTCGGTAGACCCCAGTGTTTTCCGTCAGTACTTTCCCCATAGGCAATGCAGTGAGACTGTTGCCAGGTAAACCACATTTTATAAACCGGACCTTCCTGAATTACATAACAGCTGGAAATACTGCCGAGAGCGCCGCCCAGTACCGCTTCGCAGCCTTCGGCCTCCCAGTCTGCCACCTTGCCCCTGGGTCTCAATTTATATCCGCATTCCATGTTTTTGCTCCTTTACTTATATTTGTGTTCTGATCTGAAACGCAGCAATTTTCGCTTTTTCTCATGGCACTGTTCCGAGAAAAACAGCCTGCAACGCAAGCGGGAGTCCGCGTATCGTACCCGCCGGCTTATTTCTGACGCCGATCGTCCCTCCTTTTAGATTCTCTGAACTGGCTGGGGGTACACCCCAGTTTATTCTTAAAGACCTTAATAAAATATCCGCTGTCGTTATATCCCATTAACTCCGCTACCTCCGATATTTTAAATTCGGAGCACATTAAAAGCTCCTCTGCCTTTTGAATACGCAGATTGCTGATATAGTCTTTAAAATTTTTTCCTGTCTTTACTTTGAATTGTGTTGACAGATAATCAGGAGAAAGAAAAAACTTGGAGGAAATCTCCTGCAGGCCGATTTCCAGTGTATAATTCTCATTCACATACTTAATGACCTTATCCATGGTGTCCGTATAAATTTCAGAACTGGAATCCGCGCTGTTTTCCTGCGCTTTTACGGTAATCTGGCTTCCGTACTTTTTGATTTTTCGTTTCATTTCGCTGTACAGAGCCTTATTTTTTTCCTTTTCTTCCAGCACTTTTAAAGCTCTGCCGAATACCCGCTTGATGTCTTCTTCACGAGTAGGCTTTAACAGATAATCAAACGCCTGTTCCTTAATTGCCTCATGGACATATTCGAACTTTTTATGGGCGCTCAGCAGAATAATCAAAACTTCAGGAGATATAGCTTTAATCTGGCGGAGGAGTTCCAGCCCGTCTGTATGGGGCATTACCACATCTGTAATGATGATCTGAGGGTTAAGCTTTTGAAACAAATCCAGACACTCATCTCCGTCCGCCGCTTCTCCTACTACCGTAACACCGGACACATAGGTTTCGATAATATCCCGCACCAATAAACGTATCATACTTTCGTCATCCGCAATCATAACTCTGACAGACATAACCTCTCCCTTTCTCCTACCATTCTCCTGTTTTTCCATCAGTTCAGAAGCGACAGATCCCTGCCGTTTCCGCGGTTTTGATGAATATAGATGGTTACCAAAGCCCCGCCATCCTCATTGGGGTCAATTTTGACAAACGATTCCGGTCCAAAAGAATAATGAAGACGCTTGGAGATATTAGATAATCCTATTCCCGTCCCACTGACAGTGATGCTTTCCCGTAAATTGCCGTTCTGCTGTAAAACAAAATTTATTTTATCCGCATATTCCCTGGTGAGGCCGGTTCCGTTATCCTTAATGGCAATGACCAATCCATCCCCATGGTGAAACGCCGAAATCCAAATAAAGTTGTGATCCCCTCTGGCACGGAATTTCACCGAATTTTCTACAATAGGCTGCAGCATAAATTTAATCACGGGATCATCATAGGTATCCGGCTGAACATCGAACTGACACTCCAGACGGTTATCGGACTGATTTTTAACCACTTCCAAATAATTCTGAAGGTTTTCCATCTCATCTTTTAAGGTAACGCTGGTATGGGTATCTACCAGACTATACTGCAGCATCAACGAAAGAGATCGGATGCTCAGGGAAAGATCTCGCGCTTTATATTTCAGCGCCATCCCCCGCAGACAATCTAAAGCATTGAATAAGAAATGAGGATTAATCTGGGACAAAAGCGCTTCATATTCCACCTGCATTTTTTCTTTTTCCTGACGCATATTAATGGCATGCAGATTTTCTATCCGATGAATTAACCGGTTATAGTTTTCTATCAGAGAGGCGATGTCGGAATTGTTGGTTTTAATGTCCAGCAGTTTTTTGTTGTGCTCCGGGTATCCCTGAATTTGTTGAATGATATCGTTAATAGGCGACGCCAGCGCCTTCGACCGGGAAAAAGCAAACCCAATGCTCACTAAAACGAAAATGATATAAGACCATCCCAGAAAAATCAGAGGACTTTTAAACAAAGAGAAAAACAAGGAAAAATGGTTAACAACCACAACCAGTTTCCAGTCAATGGAATCCAGACTGTCACTGATGATAATTTTATTGTCGAAAAAGTTAATGTCCGTTTCCTGGTAATAAAGATTCTCCCGATCGACCGGTAAGGCTCCCTGATTCCCTCCGCTGTAGATCACAGTACCATCCTGGGCAACCAAATACACCTGCTGTGACTCATGGAGATTGATGGAATTCAGAATATTGCTGAACACAGCATATTTTAGGCTGACACAAAGGCCGGCGGCAATATTGTCAGTTCCCATTTCATAGGCATAGCTGTAAAAATTCACAGTGTCTACGGTAGTTTCGTCTGCTTTCAGGGTAAGATCATAATTTGTTTCATTACCAATCTTTCTCTGATTTTCAGTAATTTTTTCCTGAATATCCTTCCGGTTGTAGGAAGATTTTTCCGTACTGTAAAAGCCGTCGTTCCGATACATGTGGACAAAAATATTGTCAATATCATCGTTATTGTAGCTGATGTTTGCAAGCGACGTGACAATTTTCCTGCCGGAAAACATGACGCTTTCATCGTAGTAATCACTTTTATAAAGAGGAGAGTCGCAAATGGTTAAAAACGCCTCTTTCTGTGACAGAGTCATTTTATGCAGGACGTTTTCGATCTGGCTGTTTACCTGCGTCAGCACATTTTCGCAGTATACAATATAGTGCTGACTTAAAAAAAGGTAAAAATTTACAAGGCTGATGACAAACACCGCTAGAATCCCCAGCGTGAAAAAAAGCAGTGTTCGGAAAATTCTATTCTGATAGGTTGTTCTTTTCATCATCAGGCCCTTTCTTGATTTCGGAATCTTTATCCCTTAATCGCCCCGCTGAGAAATCCCTTTACAATCTGTTCCTGGAACAAAATATAAACACAGAATACCGGCAGAATAGACATAACCAGCCCCGCAGTAATGGCGCCGTAATTAGCGATAAACTGCGCTTTCAGCATAAATATGGAATAATTCAGAGTATTCCATTCGCTTTTGCTGACAAAAATCATGCTGAGCAGCAGGTCGTTCCAGCAATTAATAAAAGCCAGCGTACCGGCCGTTGCCAGAGCAGAGCGGCACATGGGCAGAACAATGCGCAGGAACATCTGCAATTTGGAGCATCCGTCGATAGTAGCCGCCTCTTCAAATTCCATCGGAATTTGCTTCATAAAAGCGGTGATAATAAAAATCGACAAAGAGGAATTTAAAACAACGAACACAATAATCAGGCTAAGCCTGGTTCCTATCAGATTCATGCGGTTCATCAGGACGTTCAGCGGGATAATGACGGAATGGATGGGAACCATGAGTCCAAAGGAAAAAAACAGGTACAAATAACGTCCGTGACGATTTCTGGCGATAACATAGGATACCATAGAAGTGATGATTAAGACAAGTGCAACAGAAACCACTGTGTAAATAAAAGAATTAAGAAAAGAGTAGGACATGCCCGCCCCTTTCCAGGCAGTTACATAATTTTCAAACTGCCATACCTCCGGCAGGGCAAAAGAATTTCCGTAAATCTCGGTGGTTGACTTAAAAGAAGATAGCAAAACCCAGCAGAAAGGAAAAATCGTGCTAACTGCAAAAATAGACAAGCAAATCATTTTGACATAAAACAAAACTCCACGTTTCATACGTTTTTCCCTCCCTGATCAGAATCCTTGAAAACAGCTCCGGTAATTCTGGTTAGGACCAAAGCCCCAATAACAATAATTACGGCAATGGTAGCCCCTTTCCCCAGTTCCGAAGAAGAGAATGCCAATTTATACATGTACAAAGCCAGCGTGGTGGATGCTACTCCCGGTCCGCCCCAGGTGGTAATAAAAGCATGCTCAAAAGATTTCAGACATCCGGTTAAGCAGAAAATAAAGCAGATTTCCAGCACCGGTTTAATCTGGGGAAAAACAATATGCCAGGCAAGCTGCCTGCTGTTTACTCCGTCAATAAGGGCGCTTTCAATAACCTCATCGGAAATTGACTGCATTCCCGCCAGAATAATCGCCATATAATACCCGATATACTGCCAGACCTGGATAAAGGTTACCGTATACATGGCAATATCCGGATCGGAAAGCCAGCTTTTGGCCATCCAATTCAGCCCCATCGATCGCAGAATTGAATTAATCGGACCGATATCGCTGTTAAGCAAAACAGAAAACATCAGGCCGATTACCGTCGCTGCGATAATAGAGGGCAGAAAATAGACAGCCCGAAAAAAACGAAATCCCTGTTTAGTACGGAAAAGCAAAAAAGCCACCAGTGCCGCCAGGGGAATCTGGAAGCAGACATGCAGCAAAATCAAAACACCGGTATTTCGCATAATCTGCCAAAAGTCCGAGTAGTTGAAAAGAAACTGGTAATTGGCAACACCTACAAAATTAATGTCTCCTGCTCCCGTCCACTGTGTAAAAGATAAGTATATCACAAAGATCAGTGGCAAAATCATAAAAACTATATAAAGCAGGACAGAAGGCAGGGAAAAAAAGGTAGAAAAAGCCACATCACCTAAAGTGCGTTTCAATCTGTTTTGTTTCATGATATCCTGGTATCCTTTCCCGGGACACAGATAATGTGCTATCTGTTTCCCAATCTTGAAAGAATGCCCTGTTGTTTTAACCGATATTGAAATCGACAGCAGGGCATTCTTGATAAATACATTCTTTAACGAAAGTCAGGGAAGAGAACCCTAACCGGGATCTCTTATTGCCGTCTTCAAGTTTTTACTTACGGAACTTTATAGTTCCGATCCATGGAATCCTGTACCTTGTCTGCATACTCTTCCGGAGTAAGGGCTCCCGCCAGAAATTCGTCTAAGTAGCTCTGATATTCAGCCCATACTGTATCGTTGGGGATTGTGAGCATATGAATCTGGGCGGTTTTGGTGATATTGGGTCTGTCTTCATAATACTGCTTCATATCAATTGCCAGCGGAACGGCATTGTCGTCTTTGTATTCCATAATTTTGGCAGGCTGAGTGGCTTTGGCATCATAATAGAACTGGCACATGTCATCGCTGAAGTAGAACTCAAGATAATCGACGATCGCTTCTTTCTTGGCATCGCTCTTATCCCATTCTTCTTTGCAAATAAACATGGCTTTATTGCCAAGCATAATTCCCATATCGTCCTGATCGTCACGGGCAAGTTCGCCGGTCAGCTGGGGATGGTCAATAATTTCAGACCATGCATAGGCTTCTTCTGTCACCGCATTGGCGTTACCAGACAGCAGATAGTACATTGCCGCTCGACCCTCATTGTACAGTGCTAACGTGGGACCCCAGTCACCGTTGGTAATGGTATCAGAGGGGAAGCAGCCAGCCTGACGCATTTCATCAATAATGGTAAGAGCTTCTACGAACAGATCTGTCTTAATAATACCCGTCTGGGAAATACTGTTCATTTCTTCTTCCGCGCCCTCCATACGGCCATACAGATCAGACAGCGGGAAATGCAGCGGGTTGCCGCCTTTACTGCCCATCGCAAGGGTAATCACTCCATTTGCACTCAATACTTTACCAATTTCGATAATATCGTCATAGGTTTTGGGATATTCCAAATTGTATTCTTCAAAAATGTTTTTGTTTACGAGCCATACGCCCAGTGCGTGGTCCATAGGAATTCCGTAGGACACACCGTTGTGATAATAATAGTGGGATTCCAGGAAATCTTCTTCGCTAAGTTCCTCAGAGGCCTCGAAGAATTCATCAATAGGGAGAAATACGCCTGCGTCCATCATAGAGCCGCTATCAGAAGCGGAGTTCCAGTATTCTACGATATCCGGGGTATTCCCGGCAGCCACGTATGTTTTCATGGCCGTTTTGATATCGTCGCCAGCAATTCCTTCGTGCTCAATAATATACCGGTCGGACACCTCTTCCGCATAGGCTTCTATGCTCTCTACAAACGCCGTCATTCCGTCGGTGTTTTTGGTGTTTTGATCCAAAATACGAATAGTAACTTTCTCTGTGTTTTCTTCTGCTGCAGAACTGTTCTGCGTTCCACCACTGGATTCCGAACTGGAACCAGTGTCTTCTGCACAACCTATCATTGCTGTAAAAAGACTGAGCGCAAGTAGCACTCCGAATGCTCTGGTTATGCGTTTTTTCATTTTCATAAATCGACCTCACCTTTCCTAATTTATTTAACGCTCGCCGTGAAGCAAATCGGTTACGGCGCCTTTGCCGTAACTCCTTTCAACAAATATTATAAAGGGCATAATTATTAAAATAAATAGAAAATAATCTGGATTTATTGAAATAATTAGGTGTTTTAACAAATAAAATCATTAATTTTTATTGTGTGTATTACTATTACCCCCAAATTTTTCCGAAACTTTTATATAATTTTTATACTTTCATTTTTAGCTTATCATCATCCAGCATTTTCTAGCGATTTTTATAAATTGTCTTTCTATTTTTATACAGAAAAGAGAAATTTATGATGAAAACGGCCAAATCTATGGTGCGAAGAAAATCAGTGCCGTTTTGAAATCCAGAGAGGCCACCAGCCACAAAAATCACCTATTTCAAAGTCAACAATTCCCCATTGTATCTTTGTATCATCATCGATTTGTTTTACAGAAAAGTCATAGGTTATAAGGTTTCCAAAAATTAGAGTACACATCTGGTAACATCTGCATTTAAACACGCCTTTGAAGAACGTGGAACCCCTAACGGCCTCATTTTTCACAGTGACCGGGGAGGCCGATATATAGCATTCACTAAACTGTTACGAAACAGCGGGGGTACAACAATCCTTTTCCGCTTCTGGAAGGCCGTGTGATAATGCCTTTGCAGAAACATTCTTTGCTACCTTCAAAAAGGAAGAAGCCTATCGCAGAACCTATTCATCCGAGCATGACTATCGCAAAAGTGTTGAACAGTACATAGAGTTCTATAATAAAAAACGTCCGCATCGCTCACTGGCCTATAAGACTCCCGCTCATTTTGAGGAGTTGTTTGGCAAGAAATAATGTCTTGTATATGAGAATAGCCTGTCAAAAAAACATTTTTATCGGTTACAAGTAAAGCAACAATTCAGACAAAGCCCGATTTATCAGGGCTTCAGGCATAAAACAAGACCCATTTTTCTATTTTTTCTTTTTGATCTCCCATTTCCATAAAAACCTAGAAAGCAGCTTAATACTAGACTTATAAAACAAAAATAGAGAGAACGTAGATTGTTGCTTTTTTGAGTTCCAAATTTCGGCCATCCCCACTTTACTGCCTGGGGAACGACCCCTCTCTCCTCCCACACTAAGATAGGCGCCGGATTTGTAGGATAAATCTCCCCGGTTTTCACCTCATGGCCCTTTTCCTGCACAGCCCGAATTATCTTACGAATATCCTGATATTCTTCATCAATGAACAATGTGTATCGTCCGCACATCGTAAGTTCCTCCTATTCCAGTTGATTTGAGCATAAAACCAACCATTTTTATTCTGTATTAATCTGACTCCTTGGCTTCTACAAACCACCGGGTTTCTTCCAGCCATAAATATTTTTCCCTGCCTCGAATCCGGCAGGTATACCGGATTCCCGCTCCTCCTGCCTTGAGGCTGGCCGCCCGGCGGATATCGAGAATCCGGTCAATCTCAAATTTGGCGCCGTCTTCCCAGTGGATTTCAAGAGGAAAGACCGTGCCGTCCACATCAAACCTTGCTGTTACTTCTACATATTTTTTGCAGGACATTTTCAGCCATTCCCCTTTCCAAAATCATTTTTAATGAACAGGCATATGACAGCCTCTTGCCCTAAACAAACCGATTTTTTAAAAATATCCTACCGGGTGGATTATATGATCGTTCTTTGGATCGAAGCCGGAAAGCTTTCGGTCTTTCAGCAAAACCGCCGGCTGTACCGCAAAAGTTCCAAATCGTACCTTTAAGCGGTCAAGCGCCTTGTCCAGGCGCTCCATCTTTTCCCGTTTTACCTCATCGCAAAACAGACTGGTTTGACTGCAAATCGTATCCGCCGCCAAGTCCGATACGCTGATTCCTATGCTGCGGACCGGCCGCTTCCACCGGTAATGCTCACGAAATAAGGAAAGTGCTTCCCTAGCGATTTCCCCGGTAAGATTGGTATAGGACAAAAGCGTTTTCTGCCGGGTAAAGCTGAAAAGACTGTTGTCCCGTACAGAAATATGGATCGTCCGCCCTTTGAGCCCCTGCTCCCTCAGCCGTCGGGCTACGCTGTCCGCCAAAACATAGAGGATCATTTTCACGTCCTCACCGCTCTCCAAATCCCTGGGTGCTGTGGTGTTGTTGCCGATGCTCTTAACAATAGGCTGATTCTGGAAATCCGCTACCGGAGAACTGTCCAGCCCATTGGAGAAGCACCACAGTATGTCCCCGATTTTTCCAAACTTGGAACGGAGGATTTCAACTGGCGTTTGAGCAAGCTCTCCTATGGTATGAACGCCGAACCCATTCAATTTTCGTTTGGTGGCCGGCCCTACATACAGCAGATCGGACACCGGCAGCGGCCAGGCAATCTGGCGGTAATTTTCTTTGGT
>JABLTT010087905.1_pt1 | contig 45099 bp, 31 predicted proteins | sample 7160061 | NCBI WGS metagenome assembly JABLTT01 (sample SAMN14651232, study PRJNA627086) | human gut metagenome | isolation source: feces | host: Homo sapiens
CAGCGGCCGAAGACCGGCGAATTCCGCAGGACCGGATCCGAGGCGCCGACCCCGGGCCGGCAGGTCATGCTCGACACCGTCATGCGCGGCAACCCCAAGCTCACCCAGGCGGTCAGGGACGCCTCACGGAACGCCGCGGCGGGGCAGGGCAAGAAGGGGGCGCACAACTCGGCCACGCTGACCAAGTACGCCAACAAGATCCCGTTCGGCAAGTCCATGAAGAAGGACTACACGATTGTGGCCCCGCAGATGAGCCCGATCCACTTCTCGCTCGTCGAGTCGGTGATCCGTTCGGCCGGCTACAAGTTCGATGTGCTCGAACATGCCAGCCATGAGGACGTCGAGGTCGGCCTCAAGTACGTGAACAACGACGCCTGCTATCCGGCCATCATGGTCATCGGCCAGCTGATCGACGCGATCCTTGAAGGTAAGTACGATCCGGACAAGGTGGCGCTGGCCATCACCCAGACCGGCGGCATGTGCCGTGCGACCAACTACTTCGGCCTGATCCGCAAGGCGCTGGTGGACGCCGGCTATCCGCAGATCCCGGTCATCGCGATCTCGACGCAGGGCCTGGAGGACAACCCCGGCTTCCAACCGACCCCGCAGCTGCTGCACCGCGCCATCAAGGCGCTGGTCATCGGCGACCTGCTGATGAAGTGCCTGTACCGTGTGCGCCCGTATGAGGCCACACCCGGCAGCGCGGACGCACTATATCGGCAGTGGGACACGATCGTGCGCGAGACGATCGAGCATCACGGCCGATCCGCCACCGCGGCGAAGACGATCGGCAAGGGCTTCCTGCCGTATCCGACGCTGGTCAAGGAGATTGTGAAATCCTTCGACGCGCTGCCGCTGCAGAACATCCCGCGCAAGGTGCGCGTCGGCGTGGTTGGCGAGATCCTGGTCAAGTACCATCCGGATGCGAACAACCATGTGGTCGACGTCATCGAGTCGCAGGACTGCGAGGCCGTGGTGCCGGGCATCATGGAGTTCATGACCACCCGCCCGTACATCTCGGACTGGAACGAGCACTATCTGGGCAAGGGCGGCAACAAGTTCGCCTACGCGGCGATGCGCTGGGGTCTGGACCGTTACCTCAACCCGGTGCGTGCGGCGATCGACCTGGCCGGTGGCAAGTTCCAGCAAGATGAGCCGATGCCCGAGCTGGTCAAGAAGGCCGCCGAGGTCACCTCGGTGGGTGTGCAGGCCGGCGAGGGATGGCTGCTGACCGCCGAGATCCTCGAACTGATCGAGCAGGGCTGCCCGAACGTGATCTGCGCGCAGCCGTTCGCCTGCCTGCCCAATCATGTGACCGGCCGTGGCATGTTCGGCAAGATTCGCCGCCTGTACCCGCAAGCCAACATCGTGTCGATCGACTACGACCCGGGCGCCAGCGAGGCGAACCAGCTCAACCGCATCAAGCTGATGATCTCCGCCGCCAAGAAGGCGCATGCGGCCGGTCTGGACGCCCCGGTCAAGGGCGGTCGGACCGACGGCATGGAGACCGCCGACTGAGCCCTCTGATGGAGAGCTCTCCCTGTGGAGGGCTCTCCCTACGGAATTCCTCCCACGGGGTCTTTTCCTATGGACTCTGATACATCGTGACCGTGAACCATTTCGGTAAATCCGCGGAATTCCGCGGATACGGAAGAAGCTTGTGACAGCCGAGATGTGTCAGAGTCCGCAAAGAGATGCTTTCGGGGCTTATTGACCCGGTGCGCTAGACTGGGCGGCATGGTGAAGCAGAAGAGGGTACGCAAGACGCCTGAGGAGCGGATGGGGGAGATTACCCGCGCGGCGGCGAAGCTGATCAGCGAACGGGGTTTCAACGGCATCTCGTTGAAGGATGTGGCCGATGAGGTCGGTATGAGTCAGCCTGGTCTGCTGCACTATATCGGCAACAAGGACGGGTTGCTGCAGCTGCTGATCACTGATGTGTACGATGCCTCCGGCACGCCGGACGACTTCCTGGCTTCGGGGTTGCCGGGCAGCGATCCCGAAGCCCCGCTGTTCCCCGCGTATCTGCGGTTTCTGGTGCGCCACAACGCCGCCCGCCGCATGATGGTGCAGCTGTATATGGTGCTGGAGTCCGAGGCGTTCAACCCCGAGCACCCGCTCTATGACTATTTCCGCAACCGCCCGCTGTCGGTCTGGGACTATTACAGCCGGTTCCCGTGGAGTCTGCCGCCCGAGGTCGGCGCCTGGGACGAGACCATGATGCCGGTGGTGCGTCAGTGCATCGAGGCGATGGACGGCATCCAGCTGCGGTGGTTGCGCGAACCGCCGATCGACATGTATGACGAGTGGCTGGTGTTCGAGCGGATGATCTTCCCCTCGCCGGTCTGGGATCGGTACCGCTGAGTGGGGTTCGCACTACTTCGGGGTTCGGGATTCGCAATGGCGGAATTCCGCCCCTGTCGTTTTGAAACTCGAGGTAGTGCGAAGACCCTTTCTTATCTAACTTTATCTAACACATCTAAATATTTTAACTAAAAACATGGCTTCAATGGTTATAAACCATTGAAATATCAACATTTAACGCTGTCTAACACATATTCGATAGTCGCTTGACAACCCTTGTGTCATGCGCATATACTCGTATCTACCGAATGGTTGGTAGATATGTTCGACGAGGCTATCCGCCGACCGGAAGGTGCAACAAGTCAATGTAGACAGAGGAAGGTCAATGATGAGTGAGGCTGTTGCTTTGAGCAAGGAGGAGCGGCTGGCGGCGCATGAGGTTGCCGTCGAGGCCGCGTCGAAGGATCCGTCGCTTTCCCCGGAGACGGGTCGTCCGGTGCCGAAGTCGGTGCTGACACGGTTCGGCGTCGGGTTCTTCATATTCGGCTTCCTGTGGTGCATCGGGTTGCAGGTCGTCAATGCGGTGCTGCTGCCGGAACACTACAAGTCGATCGATGGGATCGAGCCTGAGGCGCTGTTGGGCATCGTGAACGCGTGGACCGCGGTGGCGTCCCTGGTGTCGAACCTGATGTTCGGCAACTTCTCGGATCGTTCGCGCTCGCGGTTCGGTCGGCGCACCCCGTGGATCGTGTTCGGCGCGGTGCTGGGCGGCGTCACGCTGTTCCTGACCGGCATGACCACGAACCCGATCCTGCTGACGGTGCTGTACTGCCTGTGCATGTTCGGCCTGAACGCGATGATCGCCCCGTGCGTGGCGATCCTATCCGACCGCGTGCCTTCGGGCATCCGCGGCACGATGTCGGCGTTCTACGGCGCTGGCTCGACGGTCGGCGCGCCAATCGGCGTGATGCTGGGCGCGGTGTTCATCACGAACATGGTGCCGGGCTTCGCCGTGGCCGGCGTGTTCATGTTCCTGGGCGGCTTCGTGGCCGTGCTGATCTTCCCGAAGGAGGAGGCCGCCGACTACTTGCCCAAGGCCGACAGCGGCGTCAAGGACATCGTCATGAGCTTCCGCCCGCCGCGCTTCTCGACCGCACATGATTTCTACAAGGCGTTCGCGGGTCGTGTGTGCATGCTGTTGAGCTACCAGATGATCACCGCCTACCAGCTGTACATCGTCCAGAACTATGTGGGCCAGTCCACCGAGGATTCCGCGGTCACGATCTCGGTGATGTCCACGATCACGATGGTGGTGGGTCTGGTCGGTTCCGTGGCCGCCGGTCCGTTCTCCGATTTCATCGGTCGGCGTAAGGTGCCGGTTGTGGTGGCGTCGGTGTGCTTCGCGATCGGTATCGCGATGCCGTGGATCATGCCGACTTCGATGGGCATGTACCTGTATGCGGCGATCGCGGGCCTCGGTTATGGCGTGTACACGTCCGTTGACCAGGCGCTGCTGGTGGACGTGCTGCCGAACAAGGAGGAAGCCGGCAAGGACTTGGGCATCCTGAACCTGGCCACCACCCTCGGCCAGATGCTCGGCCCGGTGATCATGAGCTCGGTCGTGCTGGCTCTGGGCTATGTGTTCGCGTTCCCGATCGCGATCTGCTTCGCCCTCGTCGGCTGCGTGTTCATCATGCTCATCAAGAACGTCAAGTGATCCCAAGCCTCCCCTTGGCGGGGAGGCTTCCGACATCCGCGGCCCCCATGCGCGGCGGGCCGCGGCGGGATCGGATATTTCGGATACCATCGTCAACGGACACGGCATCATATTTCAAAGGAGAACATCATGGCGCGAACCCATACCGACCGCATCCTGTTCGGAGCGGCGTACTACGACGAATACATGCCCAAAGACCTCGACCGCGTGGATGAGGACATGCGGATGATGAAGGAAGCCGGCATCAACCTGATCCGCATCGCGGAATCCACCTGGAGCACCGAGGAACCCCAGCCGGGCGTCTTCGACTTCACGCATATCGACCGCGCCCTCGACGCGGCTCAACGCGCCAGCATCGACGTGATCGTCGGCACGCCGACCTACGCGGTGCCCACCTGGATGGTGAAGATGCATCCCGAGGTGCTGGCCGTCACCCCGGCCGGCCCGGGCAAGTACGGCGCCCGCCAGATCATGGACATCGTCAACCCGACGTACCGGTTCTACGCGGAGCGCATCATCCGCAGACTCATCGCGCACGTGGCCGACCATCCGGCCGTCATCGGCTACCAGGTCGACAACGAGACCAAGTACTACGACTCGGTCTCCCCGGACATGCAGGCCCTGTTCGTCAAGTACCTGCGCGAGAGGTTCAACGACGACCTAGACGAGCTCAACGCCCGCTTCGGCCTGGACTACTGGTCCAACCGCGTCAACGCTTGGGAGGACTTCCCGGACGTGACCGGCACGATCAACCAGTCGCTGCTCGGCGAATTCGACCGCTTCCGCCGCGCGCAGGTGGCCGAATTCCTCAAGTGGCAGGCCGACATCGTGCGCGAGTACGCCAAGCCCGACCAGTTCATCACCCACAACTTCGACTTCGAGTGGCGCGGCTACTCCTTCGGCGTGCAGCCGGCCGTCGACCATTTCAAGGCGGCGCGGGGCGTGGACATCACCGGCGTGGACATCTACCACCCGGCCGAGGACGACCTGACCGGCAAGGAGATCGCCTTCGGCGGCGACATGACCCGCTCCACCAAGGACGGCGCGAACTACTTGGTGCTTGAGACCGAGGCCCAGGGCCAGCACGGCTGGCTGCCGTTCCCCGGCCAGCTGCGACTGCAGGCCTACTCGCATCTCGCCTCCGGCGCCGACTGCGTGGAATACTGGCACTGGCACTCGATTCACAACTCCTTCGAAACCTACTGGAAGGGGCTGTTGAGCCACGACCTGGAGCCGAACCCGACCTACCGCGAGGCCGGCGTGTTCGGCCACGAGATCGCCGACCCGAAGGTGGGGGAGCGTCTGGTCCACCTGAAGAAGCGCAACAAGGTGGCCATCATGGTCTCCAACGAGTCGCTGTCGGCGCTCGACTGGTTCCTCATCGAGGCGGGCTTCCCGTTCGGCGGGAGCCTGAAGTACAACGACGTGGTCCGCAACGTGTACGACGCGCTGTTCGAGCTCAACGTCGAATGCGATTTCGTGCCGGTCGACGCCCCCGCCGAGCGCCTGGCCAAGTACGAGATGATCGTGGCCCCGGCGCTGTACGCCACCCCGCAGGAGACCACCGACAACCTGCGCGAGTTCGTCGCCAACGGCGGCCATCTGGTGGCCACGATGCGCTCGTTCGTCACCGACGACGAGGTGACCGTCTGGCACGACCGCGCCCCGCACAACCTGACCGACGTGTTCGGCATGAGCTACAACCAGTTCACCCGTCCGAAGAACGTGCCGGTCGTCTTCTCCGGCGCGCTGGAGGGCACGCCCGACACCGAGGCGCTCTCGCTGATCGAGCTGCTCAAGGCCGACGAGGGCACCGAGGTGCTCGCCTCCTACGGTCACTACGCATGGAAGGACTACGCGGCCATCACCCGTCACGCCTTTGGCAAAGGCACCGCGGAATGGATCGGCACGCTGCTGGCCCCCGACGCGATCCGCGCCGTCATGCGCGAGGCGATCGGCAACGCCGGCATCGAGTACGCGGGCATGCCGCTCGCCGGCACCATCACGGTGCGTCAGGGCTTCAACGAGGCCGGTGAGAGCGTGACCTACCTGCTCAACTACTCGGCCGAACCGGCCACGTTCGCCAGCCCGGTCTCCGGCGAGGTCGTCGTGGCCCCGGTCACGATCGCCACCGACGGCACCGTCGATCCGACCGTCACCTTCGCCGGCGCCCCGAAGGCCGGCGACAAGGTCGAGGCCGGCGCCGACCTGACCGTCGGCCCGTGGAACCTGGCCGTCGTCGTCGGTTAATTCGGCCAGTTCCCGGACTCTGATCTATCGTGACCGTGATCCATTCCCGAAACCCCTGGAATTCCGCGGTTTTGAAAGATGGATTACGATTGCGATAGATCACGGTCACAGGGGGTGTTCCCGGACTCTGACACATCGTGACTGTGAACCATTCCCGAAAACCCCGGAATTCCGCGGTTGTCCGGGAGAGAGAAAGGGCCGAATGTGTCAGAGTCCGTATATGTACCGAGTAAGGGGGGTTGGTGAGATCGAGGCCGCTCCGAAGCGGCGCCGGTGTGCGATGATGGGAGGGAATGTTGCACGGGATGGAGGTGATGGGGTGGCGCTGGGCTTCGACGAACCGATCCGCGGGGTGAATCTGGGCAACTGGCTCGTGCTGGAACGCTGGATGACGCCCGGGCTGTTCCGCACCAGCGGCGAAGCCGACGAGATCTGGATGCACCGGACCATGCCGTCGGACGCCCTCGACCGTCTCCTGCGCCGCCATCGCGAGACCTATGTCACGCTCGACGATTTCCGTGCCATCGCTGCGCACGGCTGCAACCTGGTGCGTATCCCGGTGCCGTATTTCATCTTCGGCGACGTGCCGGGGCATCCCGGCTGCGTCGGGTTCCTCGACCGTGCGTTCGACTGGGCCAACGCCACCGGACTCAAGGTCCTCATCGACCTGCATACCGTGCCCGGCTCGCAGAACGGGTACGACAACGGCGGACTGACCGGTGTGTGCCGTTGGCGCCGCAGTCCGAAGGCCGTCGGGTTCGCGTTGGACGTACTGACCCGGCTGGCTGCACGGTATCGCGACGATCCGGCGCTGTTCGGCATCGAGGTGCTCAACGAGCCGGTCAGCTGGCTGGTCTACCGCACCGCGTCCTCAACCGGCGCCGCCCGCGACGCGGCGGAGGCGCACGGCAGCGGGCATGTGCCGATGCGCTTCCTCAAGGCGTTCTACCGGGAATCGTACCGCCGGCTGCGCGGCTTGCTGCGGCCGGAAACGGTCATCATGTTCCATGACGGCTTCCGGCTGGGCGCGTGGGGCGACTGGTTCGTGCGCGAGGGGATGCGCAACGTGGTGCTGGATACGCATATCTATCTGGTCGGGTTCGACGCGTTCTCCCCGGTGCATACGATGCGGGCGTACCGTGCGTATCTCCGATGGAGCGAGCGGCGGATCCGTCGTGCGGCGCGGCATACGCCGGTGGTCGTAGGGGAGTGGAGCCTGGCGAATGCGATGGCGAGGCGCGTGGCAGGCCGCGCCGGAGCGCCGGAGCGGCGGTCACGGGAGGACCGCATCTATCGCGATCTCGCCGTGATGCAGCGGCGGGTGTGGGATGCCGGCGCCGGACACATCTTCTGGAGCTACCAGCTGCGCCGGCTGCGTGACGGTTCCGGCCCCCGTCCGGGCCGAGAGCCGTGGTCCCTGTCCGATGTGTGGCGCAACGGCTGGATATCCGGGCTGAACGCGGAACGTCGATGAGTCGTCGCGGGTATAATGCCGAACGGTAAGGGACCTATACGTTCGATGGAGAAAGGCGATATCCATGGCCGATGAAGCCACCATGCCCTACAAGAACCCCGACCTGCCCGTTGAGGAGCGCATCGCGGACCTGCTCGGCCGCATGACCCTGGAGGAGAAGGTCGGCCAGATGATGCAGCTGGACGCCCGCAGCGCCGACCTCGACGAGCTCATCGTGAACAAGCATGTCGGCTCGGTCCTGCACACCAGGCCCGAGGACCTGCCCCGCGTGGTGGAGGCCGTGGACACCAAAACACGCCTGAATATCCCCGTGCTGATCGGCGACGACTGCATCCACGGCTACTCGTTCTGGCCGGGCGCCACCATCTTCCCCGAGCAGCTCGGCATGGCCGTCAGTTGGGATCCCGAGAAGGTCCAGGCCGCCGGCCGCGCCACCGCCGAGGAGGTCTCCGCCACCGGCGTGCACTGGACGTTCTCCCCGGTGCTGTGCATCGCCCGAGACACCCGCTGGGGCCGCGTCGGCGAAACCTTCGGCGAGGACCCGACGCTGATCGGCGAGATGGCCTCCGCCATCGTCAAGGGCTACCAGGGCGGCGCCAAGGCCGGGGAACCGCTGCCCAAGGATGCGGTCCTGGCCTGCGCCAAGCACTTCGCCGGATACTCCGAAACCCAGGGCGGCCGCGACGCCTCCGAGGCCGACCTCTCGCACCGCAAGCTCGAATCCTGGTTCCTGCCGCCGTTCGAACGCGTGGCCAAGGAGGGCTGCGGCACGTTCATGCTCGGCTACGAATCCATCGAGGGCGTGCCCGTCACATTCAACCACTGGCTGCTCAGCGAAAAGCTGCGCGGCGAGTGGAACTACCAGGGCACGCTGATCACCGACTGGGACAACGTCGGCCGCTCCGTCTGGGAGCAGCACGTCAAGCCGGACTATACGCACGCGGCCGCCGACGCCGTCAAGGCGGGCAATGACCTGGTCATGACCACGCCGCAATTCTACGAGGGCGCGATCGAGGCCGTGCGTACCGGCATGCTCGACGAGGCGCTGATCGACGATGCCGTCTCTCGCATCCTGGCGCTCAAGTTTCGCCTCGGCCTGTTCGAGGACCCGCGCCTGCCCGACGCCGAACGCATCAAGGCCGTCATCGGCTCCGAGGAACACCAGCGGCTCAACCTGGAGGTGGCCCGCGAATCCGTGGCGCTGCTGAAGAACAACGGCGCGCTGCCGTTCGAGCCGGCCAAGGCCGACGGCCCCAAGCGCATCGCCGTCGTCGGCCCGCTCGCCGATGACGCGCAGATGCAGTTGGGCGACTGGGCCGGCAACTCCGGTCAGGTCGACTGGATGCCCGACGGTCATCCGCGTGAGATGATCGACACCGTGCTCGACGGTTTCAAGGCGCTCGTGCCGCAGGATTGGGAGGTCGCCTACTCCCGCGGCGCGAACATCGTCAACCTCATCCCCGACCCGGAGGGCGAGACCTTCCCCGACGGCCAGCCCCGGCCGAAGGTCGGCGTCTCCGCCGCCTTCGACCAGGCCCTGCTCGACGAGGCGGTCGAGAACGCGCGGCGTTCCGACCTCATCGTGGCCGTGGTCGGCGACGTCATCCAGATGATCGGCGAGACCTGCTCCACCGCCACGCTGGAACTGTTGGGCGGGCAGAACGCGCTGATCGACGCGCTCGCCGCCGTCGCCAAGGAAACCGGCAAGCCGTTCGTGGTCGTGCTGATGAGCTCCAAGCCGATGGTGCTGCCGGCCTCGGTGATCGGCACCAACGGCGTGGTTGTGGACATGGCCCCGGCCGAGGGCGTCTCCGCGCTGTTGTGGGCGCCGAGCCCGGGCATGAAGGGCGGCCGCGCCATCGCCGAGATCATCCTCGGCCGGACCGAGCCGAGCGGTCGACTGCCGATCACCTTCCCGCGTCACGCGGGCCAGCTGCCGGTGTACTACAACCAGATCCGCGGCCAGCACGGCAACCGGTACGCCGACCTCACGCAGGATCCGGCGTTCGCGTTCGGCGAGGGCCTGTCCTACACCACCTTCGCATACGGCGAGGTCGTCATCGACGGCGCGGACACCCCGTTCACCACCGACAGCACCGTGCGCGCCTCGGTCACGCTGACCAACACGGGCGACCGTCCGGGCACCGAGGTCGTGCAGGCCTACGTCGGCGACCTGGTGACCTCGTACAGCTGGACCGACCGCGAGCTCAAGGCGTTCCGCCGCGTCGAGCTGCAGCCCGGCGAGAGTGCGACCGTCACGTTCGACATCCCGGTGGCCGACTGCACGATCGTGGATCCGGACGCGCGCCGCATCGTGGAACCCGGCGAGTTCGAACTGCTGATCGGCCATTCGAGCCGCCGCGAGGACCTCAAGCGCGCCACGTTCACCGTGGCCTGAGTGAAAGGGATGTCGATGACGATACAACGAGACCTGAGCAAGTACGACGAGCAGGCGTTGAAGGACGCCGAGCGGTGGACCGAGATCGACGGCGACCTGGACGGGGTGGACCCGACTGTGGCCGCGGCGATCCTGACCTCGCGCTGCGAGACCATACGGTACGACCATCCGCGCACCGAACGGTGGCACGACCCCGAGGGCGTCGATGTGATTGAGGACATCCCCTACCTGCCGGACGGCGGGTATGATGCCACGGTCGGGCAGGTGCGCGGGCATCTGCTCGACATCTACCTGCCGCATGAGGCGGCCGTGCGCATGAGCAAAGTCACCCCGGTATATGTGGATATCCATGGTGGCGGGTTCTGCTACGGATACAAGGAACTCAACCGCAACTTCAACACGCATCTGGCGGCGCAGGGCTTTGCCGTGGTGTCGCTGAACTACCGGCCGGCACCGCAGACCGATCTCAAGGGCCAACTGGCCGACGTCCAGGCCGCCCTGCGCTGGCTGAAGGCGCACCTGGCCGACTACCCGGTCGATCCGAACGCCGTGTTCATCACCGGCGACTCCGCCGGCGGCGCCCTGGCCCTGTTGACGCTGGCGATCGAGAACAGCGGGCGCGCGGCCGAGGCCTTCGGCATCGGGCAGGCGTCCGGCATCGGGTTCAAGGGCGGCGCGCTCGTCTGCGGCGTCTACGGCCTGGCCTCGCCGGAGCGGGCCGCCGGGCGGGGCGTGGCCTACGGCACTGAGCGCAAGAACCTGGAATCCACGCTTGGTCCGGGGTTCTTCGCCGGACTGGACGCAGCCGATCCGGATTTCCTGACCGCGCCGGATATCGTGGCGAACGTGGATCTGCCGCCGCTGTTCCTGCTGACCAGCGCCGACGACTTCATCCAGGCCGAGACGCTGGCGCTCGCCACGGCGCTGGCGCGCAAGGGGACCGACTTCGAGCTGCACGATTGGAAGCCCGCCCGGCACGACAGCCTGGGGCACGTCTTCCCGGTGTGCATGACCTGGCGGGAGGAGAGCCTGCGGACGCTGGCCGACATCCGTCGTTTCAGCTATGACCGGTGCTGAATAGGGTAAGACGATTCACGGTTTTCGTCTTCGCAAAACCGTGAATCGGCCTAGTGATCGATTCAAGCGCAACATCCGCGGAATACCGGTATTCGGTTGTTTCGCGGATGTTGTGTATGGTGCGGTTCGGATTCACAACTTTTCCGAGGGGGCGAAAGCGTGAATCGACCGGTGCGGGGCGGCGGCACGCGGAGGGGTGCTGAGGCGTCGATGGCGACACGCCGAATGTTGTATATGCAACAGTTGTATATGCTTCATAATATGCTAACCGTTCGGTTACCACAGTGAACTGAAAGGAAGGGGGTGAAGCGCAGACGATGGAATCCCTGAGGCAGTGGGCCGACCCTGAGCTGGCCGCGGTGCTGGAACGCACGCGCCCCAGTATCGAGATCCGCTCGCTGCACAACATGATCAATCGGTATTTGGCGGTCACGATGCCGCAGGAGGCGCGCATCGCCACCGGCGGGAACACGCATATCATCGTGTACCTCGAACGGCACCGGGACCGGGACATCTTCCAGTACGACATCGAGCAGCGCTTCTCCATCACCCGATCCACCGCATCGCGCGTGCTGGGCCTGATGGAGAAGAAGGGCCTGATCGAGCGCCGGTCGGTGGACTATGACGCCAGACTGCGCAAGATCGTCCTTACAGACAAGGCGCGCGCCATCGCCGAGGCGTTGCGGGACAACGCCTCGCGTATGGAACAGGTGCTGCTGGGCGGGATGAGCAATGCGGAGGTATCGCAGCTGCTCGACTTGCTGGACCATATGAAACGCAATCTTGCGGCCACCGGCATGGTCGGCTGGGAATGCGCGAGGCCGGGGGAGCCCGGGGATGCGCAGGAGACCGCCGGCAGACGGACCGGGGCCGCCGCAACCGCATCGACATCATCAACACAGGAAGGAACGGAAACGATATGACAGCCACCACCGCAGCCGTCGACGAGACGTCGCAGCCGGCCGTGGACCAGTCGCAGGAGCGTCCGAAGCATATCCTCCGGACGCTGGGCAGAAGCCTGCGCGAATACAGGACATCCAGCCTGCTGGCCCCCGCGTTCGTGCTGGTCGAAGGCATCCTCGAGATCGCCATCCCGACCGTCATGGCCACGCTGATCGACGAGGGCATCACCGGCGGCAACATGCCGGCCATCCTCAAATTCGGCCTGATCCTGCTGCTGTGCGCGCTGGTCTCGCTGGTATGCGGGTTCCTGGCCGGCAAGTACGCGGCCATCGCCGCCGCCGGCTTCGCCAAGAACCTGCGCCACGACCTGTTCGCACAGGTGCAGGGCTTCAGCTTCACGAACATCGACCGGTTCTCCACCGGTTCGATCATCACCAGGCTCACCACCGACGTGACCAACCTGCAGAACGCCTACATGATGATCGTGCGCACCGCCGTGCGCGCCCCCGTCATGATGATCGTCTCCTGGGTCTTCGCGTTCCGCATCAGCCGCGAGATCTCGCTGGTGTTCCTCGTGATCATCCCGATCCTGGCCGTGGTGCTCATCGGCCTGGCCGCCTACGTGCACCCGATCTTCGAGCGCGTGTTCCACACTTACGACGAGCTGAACAACGTGGTGGACGAGAACCTGCAGGGCATCCGCGTGGTCAAGTCGTTCAACCGCGAGGAGCATGAGGACCGCAAGTTCGGCGGCATCTCCGAGACGATCTACAACAACTTCGTCCGCGCCGAGAAGATCTTGAGCTTCAACGCCCCGGCCATGAACCTGTGCATCTACACGGCCCTCATCGTCATCTCCTGGGTCGGCGCGCAGCAGATCGTGGCCTCCGGCAACGATCCGGCGCTCGGCCTGACCACCGGCGACATGACCGCGCTGGTCACCTACGCGCTGCAGATCCTCATGAGCATGATGATGATCTCGATGATCTTCGTGATGGTCATCATCTCCCGCGCCTCCGCCGAGCGCATCTGCCAGGTGCTCAACGAGATCAGCACCGTGCGCGACCGCGAGAACCCGATCAAGGACGTCAAGGACGGTTCGATCGAATTCGACCACGTGACCTTCCGCTACTCCGGCAGCTCCGAGAAGCCCGTGCTCGACGACATCGACCTGAAGATCGAATCCGGCATGACCGTCGGCATCGTCGGCGGCACCGGTTCCGCCAAGTCCAGCCTCGTGCAGCTCGTGCCGCGCCTGTACGACGTCTCCAAGGGTTCGCTCAAGGTCGGCGGCGTCGACGTGCGTGACTACGATCTGGTCACCCTGCGCGACCAGGTAGCCATGGTGCTGCAGAAGAACATCCTGTTCTCCGGCACCATCGCCGAGAACCTGCGCTGGGGCAACCCGGACGCCACCGACGAGGAGATCCGCCACGCCTGCCAGCTCGCGCAGGCCGACGGCTTCATCCAGGAGTTCCCGAAGAAGTACGACACGTACATCGAACAGGGCGGCACCAACGTCTCCGGCGGTCAGCGCCAGCGTCTGTGCATCGCCCGCGCGCTGCTGAAGAAGCCGAAGATCCTGATCCTGGACGACTCCACCAGCGCCGTCGACACCAAGACCGACAAGCTGATCCGCGAGGCCTTCCACCACGAGATCCCGGATACCACCAAGATTATCATCGCCCAGCGCGTGGCCTCGGTCGAGGAATCCGACCTGATCCTGGTGATGAACGCCGGCCGCATCATCGCCAGGGGCACACATGAGGAACTGCTCCAGACCTGCGACGAATACCGTGAGATCTACGAGTCGCAGACCCAGAACAAGGCGGGTGAGGAGTGATGACGCAGACCGCTTCCACCGCAACCGAAAAGAACGCAAGCAAGAAGGACGTGCAACGCATGGCTGAAGAGAAATTCAGCGATCGTAGCCCGCTGCTCAAGCGCACCAAGGCGGCGCCGGGCACCATCAAGCGCCTGTTCGGCTACATCTTCAAATTCAAGATCCAGGTCGCCATCGTGGTGGTCTGCATCCTGGTATCCGCGGCGGCGCAGGCCGGATCCGCGCTGTTCCTGCAGTCGCTGATCGACGACTACATCCTGCCGATCGTGGGTCTCGACAACCCCGACTGGGCCCCGCTGATCCAGGTGCTGACCACCATGGCCTGCCTGTACGCGGTCGGCACCTTCTGCTCCTGGCTCACCCAATGGCTCCTGGTCAACGTGGAGCAGGGCGTGCTCAAGGAGATCCGCGACGAGATGTTCGCCCACCAGCAGCTGCTGCCGATCAAGTACTTCGACACGCACGAGCACGGCGACATCATGAGCCGCTACACCAACGACACCGATACGCTGCGCCAGGCGATCAGCCAGTCGTTCCCGCAGATGTTCCAGTCCTCGATCTCCGCGCTCGCCGCACTGGTCTCCATGCTGTGGCTGTCCGTTCCGGTCACGCTGTTCGTGCTCGCGTTCTCCGTGCTGCTGTTCGGCGTCGTGCGCGTGATCGTCGGCCGCTCCGGCCGCTTCTTCCTCAAGCAGCAGCAGTCCCTCGGCGAGGTCAACGCCTTCGTGGAGGAGTCGGTCAACGGGCAGAAGGTCATCAAGGTCTTCAACCACGAGCCGGCCACCGCAGTCACGTTCGACGCCAAGAACGAGGAGCTGTTCCATGCCAGCGCCCAGGCCAACATCTACGGCAACATCACGATGCCGGTGGTCAACAACATGGGCTATCTGCTGTACATCCTGCTGGCCGTGGTCGGCGGCGCGATGGCGCTGGCCGGCGTGGGCAACTTCGGCCTGTCCGGCACGGGCGACCTGACCGTCGGCGCGCTGATCTCGCTGTTAACCCTCGCCCGGTCGTTCACCAACCCGATCGGCCAAGTTTCCCAGCAGTTCAACATGGTCATGATGGCCCTGGCCGGCGCCTCCCGCATCTTCGCGCTGATGGACGAGCCGCCGGAGAGCGACAAGGGCACCGTGCGCCTGGTCAACGTGGAGCTGGCCTCCGACGGCCGCACGATGACCGAGACCCTGCGTCCGACCCATCACTGGGCCTGGAAGCGCGAGGCCAGCGATGACGGCACCCGCTCGCTGAATTACGCCAAGACCCTGAAGGGCCGCGCGTATGAGATCGCGATGGACGCCCGCGACAGCGCCATCACCTCGCCCGACGGCAGGCTCACGCTGCTGCGCGGCGACGTGCGCTTCACCAACGTGACCTTCGGCTACAACCCGGACAAGCCGGTCCTGCACGACATCACCTGGTTCGCCGAGCCGGGCCAGAAGGTCGCGCTCGTCGGTGCCACCGGCGCAGGCAAGACCACGGTGACCAATCTGATCAACCGTTTCTACGACATCCAGGAGGGCCAGATCCTCTATGACGGCATCAACGTCAAGAGCATCCGCAAGCAGGACCTGCGCCGGTCCCTCGGCATCGTGCTGCAGGACGTGAACCTGTTCACCGGCACCGTGATGGACAACATCCGCTACGGCAATCCGGACGCCACGCGCGAGGAGTGCGTCAAGGCGGCCGAGCTGGTGAACGCCGACAGCTTCATCCGCATGCTGCCGCAGGGTTATGACACGGTGCTCAAGGGCGACGGCTCCGGCCTGTCGCAGGGCCAGCGCCAGCTGATCTCCATCGCCCGCGCCGCCGTGGCGAACCCGCCGTGCCTGATCCTGGACGAGGCCACCTCCTCGATCGACACCCGCACCGAGGCCGTCGTGCAGGCCGGCATGGACGCGCTGATGGAGGGCCGCACGGTCTTCGTCATCGCCCACCGCCTGTCCACCATCCGCAACTCCGACGTGATCATGGTCCTCGACCACGGCCGCATCATCGAGCGCGGCACCCACGAGGAGCTGCTGGAGAAGAAGGGCGAGTACTACCAGCTGTACACCGGCGCCATCGAGCTCGACTGATCCGGGCCGGCCGCACGCCGGACCGGGTGCAGCGCTCTTGGCAATGCGACGTCCGTCGAAGCCGCATGCGCATGCGGCCGCGGCGGACGTCGCGCCGTATCCGGCGCCCGTATGTGCGCGTAGGGTAAAACGATTGAGGAAGTGCCGTATGCGCACGATGTTTTGGGGGTAAGCTGTTGTAGACGATGAGGAAGGGGACCAATGGCTTTCGCGACGATACGTGATGTGGCCCAAAAAGCGGGGGTGTCGATTACGGCCGTTTCGCAGATCCTGCATGGCAAGGGGCGTTTCTCCGACGAGACCAAGGCGCTGGTGCGCAGGACCGTGGACGAGTTGGGCTATGTGCCGGATTCTAGGGCGCAGGGCATTCGCCTGTCCGAGTCCAGAACGGTGGGTCTGCTGGTGCCGGATATCCGCAACCCGTTCTTCGCCGATCTGGTCTCCTCGATGGAGGAGCAGCTGTACGAGAAGGGGTACAGCACGCTGATCGGTACGTCCGCCGAGGATGTGCAGCGGCAGGACGCGTTCATCACCACGCTGCTCGGCCAGCGCATCGATGGCGCCATCGTGGTGCCGGAGGGCGCCGATTCCCCGGGTATCAGGTCGCTCATTGACCGCGACTTGCCGTTGGTGTTCGTCGACCGTACCGTGGAGGGACTCGATACGGTGCCGTCGGTGGTTTCGGATCCGTATCCGGGCATTGAGAGCGCGGTGGATACGTTGCATCAGCTGGGGCACCGGCGTGTGGGGTTCGTGGCGCATTCCTCGCTGGGGTCGGTCAACGTGAATGAACGTGAGACGGCGTTCCGCGCCATCGCGGGCAAACTGCTGGGGGAGGATGGTGCGGTTGTTGTGGACTGCGACAATTCGTCCCGTTCACGCAAGGACGCGTTGATGGCGCTGTTGGCGGAGGACGCGACGGCGATGCTCTGCGCGTACTCGCCGGATGCGATTGCGCTGATCGGCCTGCTCCACGACCGCGGCATGGATGTGGGGGAGGACCTGTCCGTGGTGTCGTTCGACGATATCGACGCGTTCCGCTTGATGAGTCCGCAGGTCGCCATCATCTCGCAGCAGACGGCCGACATGGGCCGGCAGGGGGTGGAGATGCTGCTGGCCAGGATCGGTGCCAAGCGGAAACGTCGTGCGGAGAACCGGCGGATCCCCACGGTGTTCGTGCAGCGCGGCTCGGTCGGGGTGGTGCCGCAGGCGCGCTGATGGATGGCGTGTTCAAATCCGGGATATGGGGTGGTGCCGGAAAGTTAGACTCCTTGGTGTGAGGGAATCCGGGAGTGGCGGGGGAGGATTGGGGTTAGTCGATCGGGCCCCAAATCGCTTCGGGGAACAATGCCGGTTCGATCTGCTTCCACATCGCCACCAGGTCGCGGCCGGGCTCTCGCAGCCATTTGATTTGGATGCCGTCCATCGCCATCATCGCCGCGTTGAGTGTAGCGTGGACGTCCACGCCTTCGGGAATCCGCCAACAGGGGTTGTCCGCCAGATGCTCCAGCAGCCGCTCCCTGTCCTGGAAGTACTGGCGCGCCGGGTGGTCCGGGTTGAGGGTTTCGGTGTTGAGCATCGTGAACAGCCGGACCAGATGCGGGCGCTCGGCGTTCTGGGCCACGATGTCGCGCAGGTATCCGGGCAACGACACCGTTCCGACGGGTTGGTCGTTGCCGTCCGCGCCGAGCTTGGCCATGGCGTCGGCGTCGTACACGTCGCGCATGACCAGGGTCAGCAGGTTGTCCTTGCTGCCGACGTAGTGCAGCAGTCCTGCCTTGGTCAGGCCCACCGCGTCGGCGAGCGACTGCAGCGATGTGGCGTAGTATCCGGACCGTCCGAACAGTTCAGCCGCGGTGCGTTCGATCTGGCTCAACCGTTCCGGGTCGCGGTGTGGCATGGCATCTCCTTCGTCGTGTCGGTCGGCGGTGTGGCGGATGTCGCACGACGGGACGATGTCGATGCGATGTAGGGGTTGCGCATCGCCGGGTGCCGCGTATATGGGTGCGGTCGCGTGTCGCGTCGGGGTGCGGCGCGGCGTCGATTCGACCGTGCCGCGTCGTCAATGTCTACCGACCGAATGGTTCGATAACGGCGACATTACCATGCGACGGCCGCGGTTGCGAGTGGTGTCGCATGGTGCTATATTAATGCCTACCGACCGGTAGGTAATTCAAGTGATGAATGGCCGACGGTCGCGGTAATCGAAGAGGATGCTGCAAAACGACAATATGTCGGCCCGAACCAGAAGGAGCGAAACCGATGAGCGACTATCCCTCCGTAAACGACCTGACCCTTGAGGAGAAGGCCGCGCTGACCAGCGGCACCAACCCGTGGAGCCTGGGCAATGTGGCGGCCAAAGGCCTACCGAACTACACCATCACCGACGGTCCGCACGGCCTGCGCAAGGCCCGGAACACCGAATCGATGGATGTCGAGGAGAACGTGCCCGCCACCTGCTTCCCTCCGGCGGCCGGCATGGCCTGCTCGTGGAATCCGGAACTCGTCGAACGCGTCGGCGAAGCGATGGGCGAGGAATGCATCCAGGAACAGGTGGCCGTCATCCTCGGCCCCGGCGTCAACATCAAGCGCAACCCGCTCGGCGGCCGCTGCTTCGAATACTGGAGCGAGGACCCGTACCTGGCCGGCCACACCGCCGTCGGCATCGTCAAAGGCGTGCAGTCCAAGGGCGTGGGCACCTCGCTGAAGCACTTCGCCGCCAACAACCAGGAGACCGACCGTCTGCGCATCAGCGCCACGATCTCCCCGCGCGCCCTGCGCGAAATCTACCTGCCGGCCTTCGAATACATCGTCAAAACCGCCCAGCCGTGGACCGTCATGTGCTCGTACAACAAGATCAACGGCGTGTTCTCCTCGCAGAACCGTTGGCTGCTCACCGACGTGCTGCGCGGCGAATGGGGCTTCAAGGGCATCGTCATGTCCGACTGGGGCGCGGTCAGCGACCGTGTGGCCGCGCTCAACGCCGGTCTGAACCTGGAGATGCCGCCGAGCAACACGGACGACCAGATCGTGGCCGCAGGCAAGGACGGGCGCATCCCCGCCGCCCAGCTGGACGAGATGGCCCAGGGCATGATCGACCTGGTCACCAAGGCCCGCCCGGCCATGAGCCGGGACGGCTACCGGTACGACGTGGACGCCCACAACGAGATCGCACGCCAGGCCGCCGTCGAATCGATGGTGCTGCTCAAGAACGAGGACGCCACCCTGCCGGTCGCCAAGGGCGCCAAGATCGCCGTCATCGGCGAATTCGCCCGCACGCCGCGCTACCAGGGCGCCGGCTCCTCGCTGATCAACCCGACCAAGCTCACCAGCTTCCTCGACGCGCTCGAGGAGCGCGGCGTCGCGGCCGACTTCGCCCCCGGCTTCACACTGGACGACGCGGCGCAGGACCCGGCACTGACCGAGCAGGCCGTGACGGCCGCCGAGCAGGCCGACGTCGTACTGCTGTTCCTCGGCCTGCCCGCCGCCTACGAGTCCGAAGGCTTCGACCGCACCACACTGGACATCCCCGCCAAGCAGGTCGAGGTGCTTGAGGCCGTGGCCGCCGCGAACCCGAACGTGGCGGTCGTGCTGTCGAACGGTTCCGTGGTCTCGCTGCCGTGGCGGGGCCGCGCCAAGGCGATCCTGGAGACCTGGCTGTTGGGGCAGGCCGGCGGCGCGGCGCTCGCCGACGTGATCTTCGGCGACGAAGCCCCGTCCGGCAAACTCGCGCAGACCATCATCGACGATGTGAACGACGATCCGTCCGCCATGAACTGGCCGGGCGAGGAGGGCCACGTCGATTACGGCGAGGGGGTGTTCGTCGGATACCGGTACTACGACACCTTCCGCAAGCAGGTCACCTACCCGTTCGGCTACGGCCTGTCCTACGCCACGTTCGACGTGCACGACGCGACCGTGGCCAAGACCGGTCCGCGCGACGCCGAGGTGACCGTGACCGTGACCAACACCTCCGATGTGGCCGGCGCCGAAACCGTGCAGGTCTACGTGGCCCCGCCGAAGGCCAAGGTCGCGCGCCCGGTGCACGAGCTCAAGGGCTTCGCCAAGGTCTCGCTCGAACCCGGCGAGTCGAAGAACGTCACCATCGCGCTGGACGACCGCGCCTTCGCCTACTGGTCGGAGCGGTTCGACGACTGGCATGTGGAGGGCGGCACCTACACAGTCGAGGTCGGCGTATCCTCGCGCGACATCATCTCGCGGCTCGGCGTCGAGATCGACGACGACGGCAAGATCATGAACCTCGACGAATGGTCGACCTTCGGCGAATGGCTCGACGATCCGATCGGCGCGCCGATCCTGCAGCACGTGCTCGACGACATGGGCAAGGAGGCCGGTCGCCCGATCATCCCGGACAGCGCGCTGATGGTCATGTTCCTGCGCAACATGCCGTTGCGTTCGCTGAGCGTGATCCTCGGCGAGGCCGGCGAGCAGGTCGCGGCCAACCTGACCGAGGCCTATCGCAAGGCCACGGCCTGATCCCCTCCGGCCGCAACACGCCCGGCCTCAACGGACTCTGATGCATCGTGACTCTGACACATTCCGCAAAACGTTGGAAAATCAAGGTTTTGAACTTGTATCAGGGTCACAAAGTGTCAGAGTCCGGTGAGGCCGGGCGTGTTGGCCGGGGACGGAACGGGAGTGGGGACCGTTCCCACCGGGGTGATACAATGGGCGGCGTTCATGGCGATGATCCGTTATCAGCGGGGAGCCATCGGAAGAACGGTGCGGCGGCGCCCCACGCGCCCCACGCTCAGTAGAACCGACGGGGCCGGCCCGACACAGCCGGACACAAGCGGTCGCATCGGGATCGCACGGGGCGGGGAGCCTCGCGGCATCCGGCGGTGCGGCAAGCGAGGTGGTACCGCGGTGGCGATCGCGGACGCCGGTGACATGGCCGGGCGGGGCATCGACCCCAAGCCGGACCATATCCGGATCCCAATCGCCGTCGTCCTCGTGGCAGTAGAAGTAACGGAACAGACCTGCACGAGGAGAGACACGGTGAGCGAAACCACCCATTCCCATGTGTATCCCAAGGCCGCAGCCGGCGAGCAGAGCGTCAACGTCGCTCCGAACCCGAGCTTCCCGCAGCTGGAGACCGACGTTCTCGACTATTGGGACAAAGACGATACCTTCCAGAAGTCCATCGACCGCAACCCGTCCGGCGACCACAGCCAGAACGAGTTCGTGTTCTTCGACGGCCCGCCGTTCGCCAACGGCCTGCCGCATTACGGCCACCTGCTGACCGGCTACGCCAAGGACGTGATCCCGCGCTACCAGACCATGAAGGGCCGCAAGGTCAACCGCGTCTTCGGCTGGGACACCCACGGCCTGCCCGCCGAGCTTGAGGCGCAGAAGGAGCTGGGCATCGAGTCGGTGGACCAGATCGAGCAGATGGGCATCGCCAAGTTCAACGACGCCTGCCGCTCCTCCGTGCTCAAGTACACCAACGAATGGCAGGATTACGTGCACCGTCAGGCCCGCTGGGTCGACTTCGAGCACGGCTACAAGACCCTGAACATCCCGTACATGGAATCGGTGATGTGGGCGTTCAAGCAGTTGTACGACAAGGGTCTGGCCTATCAGGGCTACCGCGTGCTGCCGTACTGCCCGAAGGACCAGACGCCGCTGAGCGCGCACGAGCTGCGCATGGATGCCGACGTGTACCAGGACCGTCAGGACACCACCGTGTCCGTGGCCGTCAAGCTGAAGGACGAGGACGACGCCTACGCCGTGTTCTGGACTACCACGCCGTGGACCGTGCCCACGAACTTCGCGATCGTGGTCGGCGCGGACATCGACTACGTGGAGGTCAAGCCGGTCGAGGGCAAGTTCGCCGGCAAGAAGTTCTACTTCGCCAAGGCCCTGCTTGGTTCCTACGCCAAGGAACTCGGCGAGGGCTACGAGGTTGTGCGCGAACTCAAGGGCGCCGACATGGTCGGCTGGCGCTACTGGCCGGTCTTCCCGTACTTCGCGGGCGAGGACGCGCTCGCCGAGGGCGGCACCCCGGGCCCCAACGCCTACCAGATCTTCACCGCCGACTACGTGGACACCACCGAGGGCACCGGCCTGGTGCACCAGGCCCCCTACGGCGAGGACGATATGAACACGCTGAACGCCCACGGCATCACGTCCGTGGACGTGCTTGACGCGGGCTGCACGTTCACGTCGCTGTGCCCTGAGTATGAGGGCATGTTCGTGTTCGACGCCAACCTGCCGATCCTGCGCAACCTGCGCGCCGGCGACGGCCCGCTCGCCGCGGTCCCGGAGGAGCACCGCGCCATCCTGTTCCAGGAGAAGAGCTACGTGCACTCCTATCCGCACTGCTGGCGCTGCGCGACCCCGTTGATCTACAAGCCGGTCTCCAGCTGGTTCGTGTCCGTCACCAAGATCAAGGACCGTCTGCTTGAACTCAACCAGCAGATCAACTGGATCCCGGACAACGTCAAGGACGGCCAGTTCGGCAAGTGGCTGGCCAACGCCCGCGACTGGTCGATCTCCCGCAACCGCTTCTGGGGTTCGCCGATTCCGGTGTGGGTCTCCGACGATCCCGCATATCCGCGCGTGGACGTCTACGGCTCGCTGGAGGAGCTCAAGGCCGACTTCGGCGACTACCCGCGCGACGACAAGGGCGAGGTCAACATGCACCGCCCGTGGATCGACAACCTGACCCGTCCGAACCCGGACGACCCGACCGGCAAGTCCACGATGCGCCGCATCACCGACGTGCTCGACTGCTGGTTCGAATCCGGTTCGATGCCGTTCGCGCAGTTCCACTATCCGTTCGAGAACAAGGAGTTCTTCGAGCAGCACTTCCCGTGCGACTACATCGTGGAGTACATCGGCCAGACCCGCGGCTGGTTCTACACCCTGCACATCATGGCCACCGCGCTGTTCGACAAGCCGGCGTACAAGAACGTGATCTGCCACGGCATCGTGCTCGGCTCCGACGGCCAGAAGATGTCGAAGCACCTGCGCAACTACCCGGACGTCAACGGCGTGTTCGACCAGTACGGCTCCGATGCGATGCGTTGGTTCCTGATGAGTTCGCCGATCCTGCGCGGCGGCAACCTCATCGTGACCGCCGATGGCATCCGTGATACGGTGCGTCAGGTCATGCTGCCGGTGTGGAGCTCGTACTATTTCTTCACGCTGTATGCGAACGCCGCGAACGGCGGTGCCGGGTATGACGCGCGCCTGCTGCGCGCCGACGAGGTGGCCGCGCTGCCCGAGATGGACCGCTACCTGCTGGCCCGCACCCGTCGCCTGGTGGAGTCGGCGACCAAGTCGCTCGACGAGTTTGCGATCTCCGACGCATGCGACGCGGTGACCGATTACATCGACCTGCTGACCAACTGGTACATTCGCAACACCCGCGACCGGTTCTGGAATGAGGACGGGAACGCGTTCAACACGCTGTACACCGCGCTGGAGACGTTCATGCGCGTGCTCGCCCCGCTCGCCCCGATGGAGGCCGAGGCCGTGTGGCGCGGCCTGACCGGCGGCGAATCCGTGCATCTGGCCGATTGGCCGACGCTGGTGGACGCGGAGACCGGAGAGGCGACCGAGCTGGGCCGCGTGCTGGTGGATGACCCGGCGCTGGTGGATGCGATGGAGAAGGTGCGTGAGGTGGTGTCCGCCGCGCTCTCGCTGCGCAAGGCGGAGCAGATCCGCGTGCGTCAGCCGTTGGCCCGCATGACCGTGGTCACCGAGAACCCGGATGCGGTGCGCGCCTATGAGGATATCCTGAAGTCCGAGCTCAACATCAAGGCCGTAGAGCTGTGCACGCTGGATGAGGCCGCCGAGCACGGGCTGCGGATCATCAACGAGTTGCGCGTCAACGCCCGCGTGGCCGGCAAGCGTCTGCGCAAGGACGTCCAGTTCGCCATCAAGTCCTCCAAGTCCGGCGCCTGGCATGTGGACGCCGCCGGTGCGCCGGTGGTGGAGATCCCGTCCGGCGAGATCGCGCTGGAGGAGGGCGAGTACGAGCTGATCAACCGCGTGGAGGAGGCGAACCCGTCCGATGCCGACAGCATCGTGTCCGCGGCGCTGCCGACCGGAGGCTTCGTGATCCTCGACACCACGCTGAACGACGATCTGATCGCCGAAGGCTATGCACGCGATGTGATCCGCTCCGTGCAGGACGCCCGCAAGGAGGCCGGACTCGACATCGCCGACCGCATCGTGCTCACGCTCACGGTGCCGGCCGCCGACGCCCCGAAGGCCGAACAGTTCCGCGACCTGATCGCCGGCGAAACCCTGGCCACCACGCTCGAGATCACGGCCAGCGACACCGCCGCCGACCTCGGCATCGAGGTCGCCAAGGCCTGACACAGGACCGGGCGCATAGGCGTCTCAACCGGCTGCTGAACGCAGGTTATCGACCGGGAAAGTCCCCGAAATCATCGGGGACTTTCCCATACCCGCACTGGTGGGAGATCTTGTCCCTCAATTGGTCAACGACGGAACCGGTAATCTGGATATGATGCGGTGACAAGGGATTGGAGTGAATGGTATGACGCATATCGTGGCGGGTATCCTGGCGCATGTGGACGCGGGCAAGACCACGTTATCCGAAGCGCTGCTGTACCGCTCCGGACGCATCCGCAAACTCGGTCGCGTGGACCACGGCGACGCATTCCTCGACACCGAGTCATTGGAGAAGCAGCGCGGCATCACCATCCATGCCCACCAGGCATCCGTGCGCTGCGGCAATCTGGACCTCACGCTGCTCGACACCCCCGGCCACGTGGACTTCGCCGCCGAAACCGAACGTGTGCTGCGCGTACTCGACTATGCGATTCTTGTGGTCTCCGGCACCGACGGCGTGCAAGGCCACACCGAAACCCTGTGGCGACTGCTCGCCCGATATCAGGTGCCCACGTTCATCTTCGTCAACAAGATGGACGCCGCCGGCGCCGATAGAGCCGTGGCGCTCGCCGATTTGCGCCGTCGCCTGTCCGACGCCGTCTATGAGCTGCCGGCGCCTGCCTCGGCCCCTGACCCCGGCACCGGTATTGACGCCGATGCTCGTCGTACGGGTTCCGATACCACTTGCTCCATGCCGCTTATCGAGGCCGCCCAGTGGCGGCACGCGGAAGATGTCGAGAATGTTGCCACGCTCGATGAATCGGCGATGGACGAATATCTGGAGACCGGCGGCATCACGCTGACGCGGCTGCGGACCATGATCGCCGAGCGCAAGCTGTTCCCCGTCTACTTCGGTTCGGCATTGAAGCTCGACGGCGTGGACGAGTTCATGACCGGTTTGGAGACCTACGTGCGTGAGTCGCAATGGCCCGCAGCATTCGGCGCGCGCATCTACAAGATCTCCCATGACGCCCAGCACAATCGCCTCACCTGGCTCAAAGTCACCGGCGGCACGCTCAAGGCCAAGGCCCTGCTCACCAACGCTCGCGACTCGTCCGTTCCGTCGGGCGGAGTCCCCTCGCAGCCGGATGGGGGAACGGCCCCGCAATCCGTCTGGCAGGAGAAGGCCGACCAGGTCCGCGTCTACAACGGCGCCAAATTCGACATCGCCACCGACATCCCCGCCGGCGGCGTCTGCGCCGTCACCGGCCTGACCCACACCTTCCCAGGTGAAGGCCTCGGTATGGAACCCGATGCGGAATCGCCCAGCATCCAGCCGGTGCTCACCTACACCGTGCTCCCGCCGGACACCGACCTGGACGCGCTCGCCGAACGCGCCGCCGCTGCGCGCACGGCCGCGGCAATTGCGTCGGAGCCGGAACAGGGAACCGAATCTGATGGCGAGCAATCGAAGAACGCCGAATCCGACGCGGAGGCCGCAGTGCCGCTCGCGCCGGCATTCGACGACCTGACCCTGCACAAGGTCATCACCGCGCTGCGCGAACTGGAGGACGAGGATCCCCTGCTGCATGTGGTCTGGCAGGAGCGGCTGCGTGAGGTGCATGTGCAGCTGATGGGCGCCGTGCAGTTGGAGATCATCCAGCAGGAATTGCATGATCGATTCGGCTTGGACGTGGTGTTCGGCCCTGGCGGCATCCTGTATCGGGAGACGATCACGGCACCGATTGAGGGGGTCGGCCATTTCGAACCGCTACGGCATTATGCCGAGGCGCATATCCGGCTGGAGCCGGGCGCGCCGGGCAGCGGCGTGCAGATTGCGACCGCGGTGAGCGAGAACGTGCTGGACCGCAACTGGCAGCGGCTGATTATGACGCATCTGGGGGAGCGTGAGCACTTGGGCGTGCTGATCGGCGCGCCTCTGACCGATGTCAAACTGACGCTGGTGGCTGGCCGCGCGCACTTGAAGCATACGGAGGGTGGCGATTTCCGGCAGGCCACATACCGGGCCGTGCGGCAGGGGCTGATGGAGCTGCGCGCGGGGGTTTCGGGGCGACCGTCAGCGGCGGAAGGCCAGACCGACGCCGAATTTGTGCAGGAGGCGATGTCGGGTGGTACGCGATTGGGTGGTCATGGTCCCGACGGCGATGGCGACGGCGGTGCTGCGACGTCTGGACATGCCGGCGGATACGGGTATTGCCGTGTGCTGGAACCGTGGTACCGGTTCCGATTGGAGGTGCCGCAGGATATGGTCGGACGGGCGATGTCCGATATTCAGCGCATGGCGGGTACCTTCGAGATGGGCAACAATGCGAGCGCCGGCTACGGTTTGGGCGCGGTTGCGTCCGCCGGGGCAGCGATGGATGCCGACTACGCCGTGCTGACGGGGGAGTGCCCGGTCTCCGAGATGCGCGACTACGCGATGGATGTGAACGCGTACACGCATGGTCGAGGGCGGCTGAGCTGCACCTTCGCCGGCTACCGCCCGTGCCATGACGAGGAGCGCGTGGTGCGAGAGGCGCACTATGATCCGGAGGCGGACCTGGAGAATACGCCCGATTCGGTGTTCTGCGCCCACGGCGCCGGCTACCCGGTCAAGTGGTACAAGGTGCCGGAGTTCGCGCATGTGGAGTATGCGGGGTAGGGCCTCCACCGTGTCGCGTCAGGCAACAAGGAGCCTATTGAGCATGTGCTCGTCTTACTCTGACAGCCGCGGTTCGACCTTGACGCCGCCGATCTCTCTGCCGAGCATTCGTACCGCGTCCTGCGGTTATGCTCGAAGTTTTGTGCAAAAGCGGTTTTGTCCGTTGTCATGTCGGTTTCAGTCGGTTGTCTGCATGGTGTCATCGAGTCGGGACATGTCCCAGGTAGCGGCGGCTCGACCAATCGTTGGCGGTGACGTATCGGATCCTGGCGCAGATGAGCATGAGCGCGCTCCTGCCGTCGGGGAAGCTGCCGACGACGCGCATCCTTCTGCGGATCTCGTGGTCGGGCTATCCGAATCATGTTGTTCGTGCGGATCCGCCGCCGGTGTTTCGGCGGGTAGTCGTCGAGCAGTCAGGTCGTGGTCTTGCCGATGCCCTCGCGCAGGCAGAAGGCTGCGGTCTTCAGGCCGCGGGATTCCATCTCCGTGGCGACCTGTCCGGCCTTCTCCAGCGCGGATTCCCGGGATTCCATGGCGAACACAACCTTGAGCGCGTCGCACCATGCCGTCAATCTGATTGAGACGTCACGTCTGCGTGAACAGACCCGGGATCTCTGGGATCTCAATGGCCCACCAGCTGTCGGAGCGTTCAGCGATTGCTGTGACGTCGATTGGCGTGGTCATTACAAACTCCCCAAGATTAACCTTGAGTCAAAACTATCCCGAACTCCTCTACCTTTCGTGCAAAGGCATCATTATCCTTTGTGGACAATAGCTTGTTAACGGTATAGCCGGTGAAGTCAATGTGATTGAATCCTTCGCGTTCTTGATATTTTCCTTTCTCCTCTCCCTTAAGGGTTGCAGTCAGGATTATTTGATTGGGTAGTTCTGCAAGTAGGGGCAGTGCCCTCTCCTCGCGCCTCGACGACAGTTCCTCCGCACGGAACGAGTCAATGAGTATAGGAAGCCCGTGATGAACATACTTGGCAAGTGCGTAAACACGAGCGAGATAGTATTCGGTCACCTCACTACCGCTATACGTATTCACAGACGTTGTGAAGAGGCTTTCATATTCGGCAGAATCAGGGTTGTCATTGATTGTCCTTCTCACCGAGCTCATCGCATCCAGAATCCGCTTCATAAAACGTTTTCTGTCCTCTTTGAGCCCGCTGGTCACCTGTCGAGCTTCTTCCAACTGTTCGGTTATAGAGTCGATTTCATCGCACACATCGCTAAGCTCTTGGTCGATTTTCTCGATATCCTGATAGCCGTCGCGAGCCGCAAACACATCCTCGAGTGTAAGTTCTTGGGATTCCGCTAGGGAATTGAACATTCTTTGTAACAATCGAATCTCCGAGTCAAGCTGTCGAATTTCGGCTGCATAAGCATCAATCTTGGTTTTTACGGTTGTCATGATTTGAGTTCGCATATCGCTTGTGGTGACGTCGAACACATAGTTTGACTCAGGAACTTTGTAACCAATTTGATCAGAGCCGCATTTCAAGCATACGATACCTCCGACGGAAATGGTATTATTGAGAGAACGCAACTCTGAGAGCACGATTTCGTTCTTCTTCTGGCGCGTATACGCATGATTTCGTTTGTTCCTTAATTTGCTAATCTTCGCCGTTATCTCATCGAGTTGCTTGACGATTCGTTCTTTTTCCAACCTATCGGCGGTCGGGCTTGCAACGACAAGAGAGTTGCCGGGAGCTTTTAATGTTTTTGCCTTTCTGATCAGCTCCTTCTTTTTTGTTCGAAGGACATCCCTCCTGTCCTTAAGAGTTTTCTCGGTCTTTGAGTCGATGTGGCGCGATTCGAGCCCAGCAAGGGAATAGACCATCTCGGTAAAGTCATCCCGGTTAAAGTAGCTGCCGATTACCCTAGAAGTGTCTCGCTTGCTCTGCGGAACAAATGCCATCTGGGTATAGAGGGGAAGACCGACGCAGACCGGTTGCCCATCTTTAACCACGGAGGGAAGTCTCTCTACGTTTTCACTCCAGTACGTATCGAAGCTCCTTCTATCCTCGAAAGGGGTAATTGTATCGCCGTCTTTAACGACGAACAGGTTCTTGTTTCTCAGGAATGAGAGGGAACGGCCGTCTAAATCAACGTCGACAATGAACAGATAGCTCTTATCTTTGAATGATGGCGGAAAGAGGGGGTCTGCGCCGAGAGCGTACATCATCGACTGCATGATGATGGTTTTTCCAACGTGATTCTCAACGCTGGTAATGATATTCATGCCACTAGTCAGGCCATACAGGCAGTAAGATTCGATCTCATTACCTATGTATAAGTTCTTAATAGTAATCATCGGTTCAGACCGTCCTTAACGATAGAGATGAAGAATAACTTTGATCGTCTGGACATATGACGGCACGCCCTCAAGGTGTTGCCAGAAATGGCATCGTGAATCTGAGGCATGGTCATATTCGGATTGGATTGGACAAGTGAGACAATCTCGTCCAGAAAAGTCCAGAAAACATCTGTGTTGTTCTTATCAAAGTATTGGGTGAACATCTCAAGACGGCAGTCTTCGACGATGTCCTGCTCGCTTTCCTCTGGTGGTAATTTATCGAGATAAGCTTGGAACTCTTCTGGAACGGCGTCCTCGAAGTACTTGCGGTTAAGAAGCCTTTCGATTATGAGGAGCTTGATTTCTCTAACCTTGAGTACCCTTCCATAGTCCATAACCTCATCAGGCCGCTCGATGGTGGCGTTCAGGATTCCATCTCGGTTCTTGAGGGCGCTCTGCTTGTCCCTGATTTGCCCGAAGATTCCAAGCAGCTCCTTTCTGCTCGGAAGCAGCGCAGATGTGTCGTGAGCAAGCGCACGTATGTATTCTGTCGGATCTGCTCTGGCGGTCACGATATGAACTCGGCAAAGAAAGTCGTCGATGTTCTCATCTGTTACCAGATTCTTAAACTTCCCACCATGCCGTTCTGTGCAAGTAGCGACAAGGTGCTTTCGTACACTTTTTTGCGCCGCCGGCTTCATGTCGTGGAAGCTGAACGTCTCCATAGACGAATCTTCCCTTACGCCAGAAGAAACTCCGCCAACAAAGAGAGTAAGTGTCGCGAAATATTGGGAGAACTCACTTACCGAGTTCTCGAAAAGAGTTGCCAGTTCCTCGCCCAGCTTTGCAGGTCCGGTGTTTTTGCCCGCCTTCGATTGGACGTCGTGAAGGGAAAAGCATGCGTTGTCCATGCCCGTTACATCGTTAAAGCAGTCGATCGCAAAGAGGTCTATCTCGTCCTTCTCGTTTGCAAAGCACATGAGATGCAACAGAGCACACGTCTCGTTAGCGTTACCGGGAGCGGTCCCGCGTTCAAGAGATGGGAAGCTATAGCCCATGTATTACACCTCCAATGGCACCCGCAATTTCAACAAGGCTGGTTCACTTGACATTCTATTCCTCCGGTGGCTCGTACGGTTTTCCTCGTATTATGGTTTACGCAATATCGATGTTCGTGTTCTCTGCAAGTAGCTACGGATAATCATGCCGCGAGCGATCGTACTGTTCGCCCGCTCCGGTTCATTCCCGTGCCCACCTCCTTCGCCGCCCACATATCCATTGCCGAGTGCTCGCCGCCGGGCAGCGGGGCGTCCAGAAACTCGAATCCCATCGCCCGGTACAATCCGCAGGCCGCCTCCAGCGAGCTATGCGTCTCCAGATAGCATCGCCGATAATGCTCTCCCGCAAACGCCAACGCCGTTTCCAGCAATCGTCGCCCCAATCCGAGCCCGCGCCGATTCGCCGCAACATAGAGTTTCTGCAGCTCGCACGTATCCTCTGAATCCGGCCACGCCGCAATACCGACCCCGCCGACGACAATGCCGTCTGTACCGGGATCGTATGTGTTGCAATCGTTCATGGCATGGCCAGAGGCAGCGCAACTATCCGCCACGGAATCGCAGTCGCCGCCACCGTCATCATCTCCGGAACTGGGGGCATCCCCGGAGCCAACCCGCTCAACCGCAACCCAATACGCCCCTGGTCGTTCCAATCCCGCGTAATACTCTGCCAACCGGTCCAACTGCGGATCGCAGTACGCGGTGCCGGGCCGGTCCAGCCCCGCATCCTCCAGACTCCAGCGGATCAGCGCGGCCATCGCCGCGTCGTCGGCAGACGTAATCGGGCGAATCGCATACGTCACACTCATACCGCCATTATCCACCGTCGGTGCAGAACGCGTGCCCCACACGGGCCCACATAAATCCGCAAACCGTGGCATCATCCATTCACATCCGCATAGACTGGCGACATTCACAGTGATTTTGGCCGTTCCCGTCTCAACGTAATCGGTGTACCGTGGAGGTCATGCCAGATGTCTCGCCGCAGGCCGCCCCCGATTACACCCCGTGGGCGCTGCGTACGCTCCAGCGTTTCTACGGATACGATTCCTTCCGCGGCCGACAGTTGGAGGTCATCACCGCCATCCTCAATCGTCGCGATGTGCTGGCCGTCATGCCGACGGGCGCCGGCAAATCCGTCTGTTACCAGATTCCCGCCTGCGCGGCCGGCAAGGGCGGCCATCCTGCCCTGGTTCTGGTCATCACCCCGCTGCGGGCGCTCATGCACGATCAGGTCAACCAGCTGAATGCCCGCGGTATTCCCGCCGCGCTGATCGACTCCGCCACCGGGCGGGAGGATTACGCCCGCATCCAGCAAGGGATTCGCAACGGGACGGTCCGTCTGCTGTATGTCTCGCCCGAACGGTTGACCGCGCCCGGATTCGTGCGGTTCTGCCAATCCATTCGCATCCGTCTGATCGCCGTCGATGAGGCGCACTGCGTATTCCAATGGGGACAGGATTTTCGCCCCGACTATCTGGGCATTGCGGATTTCATCGACCAGTTGCCGGAGCGTCCGGTCGTCGCCGCGTTCACCGCCACCGCCACGCCGGAGACCCGGACCGGTATCATACGCAACCTGCGATTGCGGGACCCGCTATCCGCTGCCGCCGGCTTCGACCGACCGAACCTGTTCTTCGACAGGCGTCGGGTGAACGGCAAGACGGAACGCACCGAATACGTCATAGACTATGCCCGTCGGCATCCGGGGGAGGGCGGCATCGTCTACTGCATGTCGCGAGACCGGACCGAGGAACTGGCTGAAGCGTTGAAGGATGCCGGAGTCAACGCCGAATACTTCCACGCCCGAATGGATGAGACGCGCAAGACACGGGTGCAGGACGGGTTCCTGAACGACGACATCGATGTCATCACAGCCACCACCGCGTTCGGCATGGGCGTCGACAAGCCCGATGTGCGCTGGGTGATCAACGACAGCGTTCCATCCAGCATGGAGGAGTACTACCAGGAGGCCGGACGTGCCGGAAGGGACGGGCAGCCGGCCACCTGTACGCTGTTGTGGAGCGAATTCGATTTCGAACTGCACCGGCGGCGTATCAAGGACTCCGTCGGCACCGCGCTCGCGGATGAGAACGACCGCAAGCGGGCCAAGGAGGCGGCATTGGCCCGAAGCCGCGCGATGGAACGGTATTGCGATGCCTCCGCATGTCTGCGCGGACAGATTCTGCGATATTTCGGCGACCGTCCGGAATCGGCATCGTGCGGTGCCTGCGGGTATTGCACAAGGCGACAAGCCGCAGCGGATGTCAGGTCGCGTACCGATGGGCACGGCGGTCGTGCGCCATCCCGCACGGTGGTCGTCGAGTCGATGGTCGTCGATCCGCAGTTGAAGACGCGGATTGCGGCGTATGTGCGCAATATCTATGCCGAACAGGGGCATGGGTATGGCGTCGCGAAAATCGTCAACGCGATCCAGGGGTCGCGGAGCCTGAACGTTACCGGTTGCGGATTGGACCGGGTCGATGGCTATGGTTCCGCGCCGCATGCCACGAGCGCTCAGATTCGCGCCGCGGTCAAACAGTTGCTGTCCGATGGGGTTCTCGTCCACGGGGAGCATAAGGCGTTGGAGCCGGCGGATCCAGAGGCGCGACCCCGGACGTCGTAGCCGGTGCGGCGTCATACGGCGGTGCGGCGGCGTGAAGAATCGGGTAGGCTTCTGCTGTAGGAAGAGAGGAGCCGACGATGGCGATGTATTTCACGACCGATACGCACTTCGGACATCCGTTGGTGTCGGCGTTGCGCGGGTTCATCGCCGATGCCGACATCAAGGCCGGGTACGACCATGCCGTTGCGGAGCAGGGGATTGCCGCGGCGGCGCAGTACGTCAAGCGGGCCGCCAACAAGCGGCATCTGCGGATGGCGGATATCGCCGACACAGACGCACATGACGCCGCCGTCATCGCCTCGATTAATGCCACGCTGACCCCGGCGGACGAGCTGTGGATCATGGGCGATGTCGGCTACCGTACGTCGATGGAGCATATCCGCCACTGCCTGCACGCCATCCACGCGCGCCGGCTGCATCTGGTTGTCGGCAACCATGACGTGAACTTCCATCACCGGGAATTGGACGGCGAATGGCATCACGCCTTCGCCACCATCCAGGATTCGGCGACCGTCACCATCGGTGGTGTCGAATACCATCTCAGCCACTTCCCGTACCGGGAGGATATGGACGGCTTCCGCGATCCGACCGGCGACGTGTCCGACAACGCCTACGACCCCGGTTACGCGCCCGACGCGTTGCCGCGGGATGGCCGCCGTCTGCTGTTCGGACATACGCATCAGCACACGAAAGCCGGTCGGCAGACGGACTCGCTGCACGTCGGGCTGGATTCGTGGGGATTGAAGCCGGTAAGTGAGGAGCAGGTCGCGGCGTGGTTCGGGGCCGTCCCGCCGTCACCTGTCGCGGCTTAGAATCGCAGCCGCATCTGGTACCAGGTCACGTCGCCGTGCGTGGAGCCGGACACGCCCTCGTTCACGAATCCCAGCCGCTCATAGAACCCGATGAGCCGGTCCTTGCAGGTCAGCACCAGCCCCGCACGTCCTGCGGTGCGGGCGTCCTCGATCGCCGCGCGCAGCAGCATGCTCGCATACCCATGGTGTCGGTATTCGGGCGCGGTGTCCACGCCGAAGATCATCTGCCAGGCACCGTGCTCGTCATGCATCGAGGCGTCCTCGTACATCTCGTCGGTCAAGTCCGCCTCGTCGGTCACGAACCCGTTGACGAACGCGACGAGTCGGCCATCCCGGACTGTGTCGCTAGCGACCCCGGCGTCGTCCGCCTCGTTGCCATGCTCGGTCGCCGCGGTATCCACCATCAGCCAGAAGTGATTCGGATACACGGCCAGTCGCGCGCGCACCTCGCGCTCGCTCGCCGCCTCGGCTGCCGGGAAACAGGCGGCCTCCACCGATGCGATAGCCGTGGCGTCATCCAATGTTGCATGTCGGATTCTCATGGGCATCACTGTAAGTAGACCCCTCGTCCTGCGGCATGTCCGGATCGTCGGCGAACGGACACAGGAAGTTCATCTGGGCGTCGGTGGCGTGTGATGTGCGGGAAGGCCGCGATTGGTAAGATGGTGCCACAGGATGCGGCAAGTGGTGCCGTGTCGATGATGGAAGGAGTCATCATGTTCGACGTCGCAGTGGGGGCATGGATAACGCTGATCGTCGTGCTGGTCATCATTGTCGCCGTGCTTGGCGCAGCGCTGTTCATCGTGCCGCAGCAGCAGGCGTACATCATCGAGCGATTCGGTAAGTTCAACAAGGTGCAGTTCGCGGGTATCCACTTGAAGATCCCGTTCGTGGACCGCATCGCGATGAAGACGAATATGCGCGTCTCGCAGATTAACGTGCAGCTGGAAACCAAGACGCTCGACAACGTGTTCGTGACGGTGGTGGCCTCCACGCAGTTCCGTGTGAACCCGCAGGACGTGGCCACCGCCTACTACGAGCTGCGCGATCCGGCGGGCCAGCTGCGCTCCTATATGGAGGACGCGCTGCGTTCCGCGATCCCGGCCCTGAGCCTGGATGACGCGTTCGCCCGCAAGGACGATGTGGCCTCCGACGTGCAGAAGACCGTCGGCACCGAGATGGCGCGCTTCGGCTTCACCGTGGTCAAGACGCTGATCACCGCGATCGACCCGAGCCCGCAGGTCAAGAGCGCGATGGACTCCATCAACGCCGCCCAGCGCGAGAAGGAAGCCACCCGTCAGCGCGCCGAAGCCCAGCGCATCCAGATCGAGACCCAGGCCGCCGCCGAGGCCGAGAAGACCCGCCTCCAGGGTGAAGGCCAGGCGAACTACCGCCGTGAGATCGCCAACGGTATCGTCGACCAGATCAAGAGCCTACAGGCCGTGGGCATGGACATCAACAACGTGAACAACGTCGTGCTGTTCAACCAGTATCTGGACGTCATGCGCTCGCTGTCCGAATCGAACAACACCAAGACCGTGGTGCTGCCCGCCTCGACCCCCGGCGGCTACCAGGATCTCTATGAGCAGGTCACCAAGGCCATGCTCACCGCCGGCGAAGTCGGTAAGTAATGCGCGAAGCCGATAGGTAATGTGCGATCGGGGCGTTGCTTGCCGTGACGGCACATTCCCGAACAACTAGTGCGAAGGTTCCCCTCCGCCGCATTCCGACCCTACGATTGGGCGGGACTCGACGGAGGGGAACCTTTTGCGTATGCGGCTAACTGCCATATGCGTGGTTGATACGCATTCCTTTAGCTATGCCGCCAGATCGGGTGTCCGGCTTTGATGGTGGACAGAACCTGCAGGTTGCGTAGGGCGGTGGGGGAGTCCGCGGAATCCGGGGAGATGTCGCAATCCAGCGGATTGCGTTCCACAATCGCCAGATCGGCCAGTTTGCCGACCTCCAACGTGCCCTTGCGGTTGAGCTCGCCGTATTGGGCGGCCGCGTTCACGGTCACGGCCTGCAAACCGTCGTAGATGCCCACGCGTTGAGCCGGGTCGAGCTGTACGCCGGCCCTTGTTATGCGTGTGGCCGCGCACCATACCGATTCGAACAGGTTCGGTTCGATCACCGGGGAATCGGTGTGGAAGGTGAACGGCAGACCCAGTTCAAGCGCATCGTGCACCCGGCTGATTTCCGAGGCACGCCCCATTCCCATATTGGCGATGTGCGTGTCTCCCCAATACCAGGTATGCGCCACAAAAATCGACGGAATCACCCCCAGCGTGCGCATGCGCTCGTATTGGTCGCGTCGCGCGAACTGGCAGTGGACCATCACCGGTTTCAACTCCCGCTTGCGTGGATTCGTCGATTCGTGCATCGCCCGCTCCACCAGATCCAGATACGCGTCCGACGCGGCATCGCCGTTGCAGTGGCACAGCAGCTGGTGCCCCTCGTCAAACGCCGCCAGTGCGAACCGGTATGCGGCGTCCAGGTCCACGGTCGCATGTCCCCGGTAGCCCGCGCCCTCCGGGCCGGGCGTATACGGTTCGGTCAGCCACGCGGTGCGTGCCTGCGGGGAACCATCCATGAACAGCTTGCGGCCGCCGAAGCGGAACCCGCCGTGGTAGGCGGCGGAGTCGTACCGTGCGAATTCACGGAATACGCCATCTACATCCTCGCCGAACATCGGGTAGGAGACCAGATCCACGCGGAATCCGCCATGATCGGCGATGTTGGCGAACACGGCGGCGTCATGCGCGGTGGTGGCGCCATCCTGCACGGTGGTGATGCCGTGCGAAGCGTAGAGATCCTGCATGTCGCTGACCAGCGCATGCATATCCAACCGCTGATGCGACTGGATATAGGTGAACACCGGCGACATGGCCGGCGGCTCCACGCAACGGCCGTCCGGCCTGCCGTCCGCATCCCGCAGGTAACGGCCTCCGGTCGGGTCGGGGGTGTCGGCATCGATGCCGGCGAGCTGCAGCATGCGGGTGTTGCAGGCCAGATTATGACCGGAGACATGGTTGACGACCACCGGCAGGGTGGCGCTCACCCGGTCGAGTACCACGCGGTCCGGCATCCGGTGCTCGGCCAGATGGGTGTCGTCCAATCCCACACCGATCAGGATCACGCCGTCGTCGGCGTGCGCTGGTGCCGCCTCATCGGTGGCCGTGATCCAGCCGCGGCGCCGCGCGAAATCGGTGAGCAGCCGGGTCACGTCGTCGAAACTCCGTGCGTCGCTCAGGTCCGCCGCGGTGAAGTACTGCGTGGCGCCACTGAAGTGTGAATGGGGGTCGATCAGGCCGGGCATGACGCAATGGCCTTCGCAATCGATCTGTCGAACTGGAGAACCGGACGCGGTGCGCCGCAGCTGTGCGGCGCGGTCGCGGGCCTGCTCCAATGATCCGGTGAAGGCGATGGTGCCGTCATCGCCCACCAGCATGGCCTCAAAGGTATCGTGCTCGCCGGTCATCGGCAGAAACCTGGCATTGACATACAGATCCATGGCGTCCTCGCTTTCGTCGGCTGGAAGCGAGTCTACGCCTGGAAACTGAACGAGGCCGGGACACCCCCCCGTTGCAGGAGTTGCCCGGCCTCGTTTCGGAGGGTACGGCTGAGTGTTCTCGGTGTGGAATGGGTCCGCGGGCATGCGGGATCCGCCGAATCTGGCGGCCGTGCGGTCAGCTGTTCAGGAAGTCGCCGATCCGGGCGGCGGCCGCATACCCCTTGCGGTACATGCGCTCCAACCCCTCGTAGGTCTTGGTCAGCGTGCTCAGCCCGCACAGGTCGTCGGGGGCCAGAATCAGCGCGATGCCCTGCTTCTCGTACTCCTTGGCCAGCGCCACCTCGTCGTTGTAGGTCTTGTACCGGTTGAGCAGGCGCTCGGCGGCCGCCGGATACAGATGCTTGAGCACGCGCGCGGGGGCGACGTCCTTCTTCTGCTCGCGCAGCTCGTCCTTCAGCCGGGTCAGCACCACCACAATGCGGTCGCAGCCGTCGTCCACCGCCTTCTGCACCGGCACCGGATCGGCGATGCCCCCGTCGTAGTACGGCACGCCGTCGATCACGTACGGTTCGTTGGCCACCGGCACCGAGCTGGAGGCCTTGATCGGGTCAATCGACTCGTAGCCCATGTCGGAACGGGTGAAGTACTTGGTGGATCCGTCGCGCGCGTCGCAGGCCACCACGGTGAACTCGGCGGGATTGCCGAGGAACGCCTCATAGTCCAACGGGTTCTCGCCGTCATGGTTGCTCAGCGTGCTGTACACATAGTCCAGGTCCACGAAGTTGCGGTCCTTGAGGAAGTTCTCGGTGCTCGCGTACTCCTTGCGGAACGCGTACTGGGTGTAGAACGTGTGGTTGCGGCCATGCTGGCCGGCCAGGAACGAGGTCAGGTTCGCGCTGCCGGCCGAAACGCCGTAGCAGCTGTCGAAGGTGATGCCGTCCTCCAGACACCGGTCGAGCACGCCCGCACCGAAGATCGCGCGATAACCGCCGCCCACGTCGATGATGGCCGTCTTATGCGCCGTCGGTTGTGTTGCCTGTACCGTCTGTGCTGTCTGCGTCATCGTCAAACCCCTTTCGCACTATGATTGGCGAGCTTACGCGCCTAGCCTCGACATTTCCGCGCCCGGCCATGTTCCCGCCTCGCCCGCTTCTGTGACTCTGATGCATCGTGACTGTGATACATGGTTCAGAACCGCGTTGTATCAACGTTGTACAACGTGGTTCTCGGTCACGATGCATCAGAGTCCGAAATAATCCGGGAGTGTCGGGGAGTGGCGCATTATGGAGTGTTGGAGCGGGGCGCTATGGGCGCTGCAGGAGGTCCCGTGCCAGGGCGGCGACGCGCGGTGACGGGTCGGAATTCGCCAGCTCCACACCGCCTACGGCGTCCTCGGGCGCCAGTTTGCCCAATGATTCCAGCACCACATGCAGATGCCGCACCGTGCCCTCGTTACCGTCGATGATGGCCGCCGAATCGGGCAGCAACTCGCGGAAGTACCCGCGGTAGAACACGAAGTGCGTGCAGCCGAGCACCACGGCGTCGATCGAATCCAGGTCGTAGTGGTCGAAATACCCGTGCAACGTGCGCATCACCAGATCGTGATCGTCCAGCCGTCCGCTCTCCACAATCGACACCAGATCAGGACACGGCTCCGGGTGAATCGTGTGATCGGCCTTGAACCGGTCCATCAGCGCGGCGAACTTGCGTTCCCGCAGCGTCAGCGGCGTGGCGGCCACAATTACCCGCTGACGTTCCCCGTGTCCGCGGTCGCAGGCCACCTTGAGCGCCGGCTCCATGCCGATGATCGGGATCTCGTACGTGTCCCGCAGCTCATTGACCGCGGCCGAGGTGGCGGTGTTGCAGGCGATCACCACCGCCTTGACTCCTTGTTTCACGAAGTGTTCCACGATGGCGAACGAGAGTTCGCGCACCTGTTCCGGCGTCTTCGTGCCGTAGGGGGCGTTGGCGGAATCGCCGAAGTACAGCACCCGCTCATGCGGCATGGCGCGGCGGATCTCATGCGCCACCGAGATGCCGCCCAAGCCGGAATCGAACACGCCGATCGGTGCCGTTGATGCCATGCCGCCTCCTGTGTCGTCCGTATACCGTCCGTGCGCGTGCGGTCGCGCACGGTGTCCTCTCCAGAATACCTTCCGCCCCGGGGTGGCGGTAGGCTCGAAGCCATGAGCATTCCCCATGACGTTTTCAAGGCGCACGCCACCGGCAACGATTTCGTGGTGTATCTGGACCCTGACGGCCGGTACGAGCCGACCGCCGACGAGGTGCGGTTCCTGTGCGACAGGCATTTCGGCATCGGCGGCGACGGCCTGATCCGTCTGACCCATCCCGCGATGGTGTCCGATCTGAACGCGGAGCAGATTGCCGAATGCGCGGACGGCGACGCCGCATGGTTCATGGACTACCGCAACGCCGACGGGTCGCTGGCGGAGATGTGCGGCAACGGCACGCGGGCGATCACGCTGTTCGCCCAGCGCCAAGGCATCGCCGATGGCCCCGGCGGCGAACCGTTCCGACTGGGCACGCGCGCCGGGGTGAAGGTGCTGACCTCGCTGGGCGATGTGGCGCCATACGGCAGGGATGTGTTCCAGGTGCGGATGGGCGCCTGGTCCAGGGGCGCGGACGATGCGTATACGGTCACGATCCCCGGCATGCCGGGCGAGGGGCGCGGAACGTTCGTGGATATGGGCAACCCGCATGTGGTGGTGCCGTTGTGGCGACCCGTGGCGACGCTGCCGGACGTGGAGGACCTGGACCTGACCGTCAAACCGGTGGTGACGCCGACGATCGAAACCGATCAGAATGTGGAGTTCGTCCGGATCGATGACGCGTCCGACCCGGACGGCATCGGCAAGGCCACGATGCGCGTGCATGAACGCGGCTGCGGGGAGACGCTGTCCTGCGGCACCGGCCTGTGTGCCACGGGCGTGGTACTGCGCGGGCGGACGCGGATCGACCATTGGGATATCACGGTGCGCGGCGGTATCGTGCGCGTCGACGTGGACGATACCGAGGTCGTGCTCACCGGCCCCGCCACCATCGTGGGCCGAATCAGCCTGCAGTAGCAGGCCGTGGCCGCGGCCGACCCGGGTACTGTCGGCGGATACGCGGCGGCCCGTGCACTCATGCACGGGCCGCCGTTGACGTGGGGATAACCGGGTGCGCTAGGCGAACAGTGCCGGCCCGTCGACCACCAGGATCAGTGTGATGACGGCGAGCACCCACACCGCGTCCATCATCAGGTCGATATGGAGCCGGTAGTAGGTGCGCAGCCCCTCGGCCTTCGGCGGCAGCCCCTGCACCACCACCGTGGCATGTGACAGCGCCATGAACTGGATGGTGGTGGAGAACATCAGCACCATGCACCATGGGCACAGCGCGTTGATGACGAACATCGACTGGCTGAACAGCCAGTAGGCGTAGGCCAGCGCAGCCAACCCGCCGAACCAGGAGCAGGCGACGAACCAGCGCGGCACGCGCACCTGGCACAGGCCGATGACGGCCACGGTCACGAACACCGACTCGGCGGCGATGCCGAAGAACGCGTTCGGATAGCTCAGCCCGCCGAACTTGACGATCTCCGCCTGCCAGGACTGCGCCACCGTGGAGCAGGAGAGCACGCCGTTGATGTCGCAGCCGAGCGTCTGATTCGGATGCCGGGCGAGCTGCAGGGTTTCGGCCGAAAGCACGAACGAGGCGAACAACGCCACCGCGGAGGCGATTAGCATGATCAGGTACGTCCACTGCGCGGTATGCCGCCAGCCGCCCAGCAGGCTGCGCCCCGGAATCGTCAGCCCGGAACGCGCCGTGGTCGTATCCGCGGCATAACCGGTTGCGGTTGTCGGAGACTGCGTCGAATCGTTCATCATCATCCTTCGTGTCCGCGCGGACGCCACCCATGGCGTTCGCCATACCGCTCACCAGATTACGATGGGTGTATGACCCTTGTTGCCTATGCCGATACCCCGCCGCGGAACGGTTGGGATATCCACTGCCATACCGTGTACTCCGACGGCACCGAGACCCCGCGGACCCTGATGCGTGAGGCCGTGCGCCGGGGATTGCACGGCGTGGCGATCGCCGATCACGACACGACCGCCGGCTGGCGGGAGGCCGAGCAGGCGGCTCGGGAATTGTCGATGACGCTGCTGCGCGGCACGGAGATCACCGCGGTGGACGACGGCGTGTCCGTGCACATGCTGGGGCTGCAATACGATCCGGAGAACGCGGGCATCCGCGAACTGTTCGCCACCACGCGACGCGCCCGCCTGCGCCGTACCCGCCGGATGGTGGAGATGATCGCCAGAGATTACCCGATCACGTGGGAGGATGTGCTGGCGCAGACCAAACAGGGGGAGCGCACCACCATCGGCCGCCCGCATATCGCCGATGCGCTGGTGGCGGCGGGCGTCTACCCGACGCGATCCGATGCGTTCGCGGGAGCGGTGAGTGCATCCAGCCGGTACTACATCCCCACACCCTCACCCACGGCGATACGGGTGGTGGAGGCGGTGAAAGCCGCCGGCGGCGTGAGCATCGTGGCCCACGCGGGAGATCCCGGGCGCAACCGTGTGCTGCTGTCCGATACGCAGATCGAACGTCTGGCGCAAGCCGGTCTGGGCGGTCTTGAGGTATGGCACCGCGGCAATCCGCCGGAACAGCGTGAACGTCTGCTGCGTCTGGCACATCGGTTCGATCTGCTGGTCACCGGCGGCTCGGACTGGCACGGTGCGGGCAAGCCGAATGCGCTGGGGGAGAATCTTACCGAGGACGCCGTAGCGGAGGAGATCATCTGCCGCGGCTGTTTGCCGGTCATCCGCTGATGGTGCGGACGGCCGGCAAACCCGGCGTCACAGTGCGCCGAAGCCGACGGCGTGCTTGGTTTCGGATCCGATGATCGCGTACCCCAGGGAACCGGCCGGCACGATGATATGGCGGCCCTTGTCGTCCACCAGGTCGATGGTGCGGCCGTCCGCCACTGCGGCGGCGATGACCTGGCCGACCTCGTCGGCGCTCTGCTCGGTGCTGAAGTTCACCGTGCGCGCCACATCGCGGATGCCCAGTTCGATGTCCATGCTTCCTCCTTATGTCCTCCGGTCGGCCGGAGGACGGATATACGGATATACCGTGAGTTGACGTGTTCCGATTGTATTGTGCCCCGTCCTGCGCCGGGACATGGCCGATTACGCTCGCGGCGTGCGCTCGCCAGTGTCGTCGTCCTCGTCCGGGTGAAGGCCGGCCTGCGCGTCGCGCATCGCCCGCTCCTCACGTTCCAGCAGGGGGATGACGATGGTGGCGGTCGATTCGGCGTCATGTGACGGGGCGGCCTCGGTCTGCGCCGTGACATCCCGGACCTCCGCCTCGCCGGTGTCGTCGTCCGCGTCGACCGAGCCGGAGAACACGACCGTCTGTGCGGTGGAACCCGACGCGTGCGCGGTCACCGGGTGGTCGGCGGTGGAATCGACGTCGGCCTCGCCGACCGCCTCGATCTGCGACGAACCGGTCTTGTCGGTCTCTCCGGTGTCGTCGTTGACGGCGGTCTCACTGGCGACGGTTTCGGCGGGGGGCCGTCCGGTGGACGGTTCGGATGCGCGGCGACGCTCCGCGTCATTGAGCAGGGTGCCCACGGTGATGGTGCTCGGCGGCTTCGTGCCGGAACGCTGGGCGGGGGCGGCGGTGCTCTTGGCGCGCTGCGTCATCACTCCGAGCTGGTGGGCGAGCCGCTCCACTTGCGCCTTGAACTGCAGGATCTTGGCGTTGTCCGCGCGGCTCAGCGCCTGAACGAATTCGCCGACCTGCTCCATCTGCAGCCACAGGTTCGCGCGCAGCATGATGAGGTCGTCCAGTCGGTTGCCGAGCATCCTGCCGTAGGCGGCGAGCACGGCGTTGCGGTGGGCTTCGTCGAGCTTGGCGAAGATCCACGCCAGATCGCGCGCGGGATCGTTGATCTGCATATCCTGCCAATTGGTGATGGCGGTGATGGTGGAACCGGAGAAGAGGATGTCTCCGTCGTCGAATCCACCGTGCACGGGGCATGTGGCGAACGACCAGAGCCCTTCGGTCTCCAGCACCTGCGACCAGCTGGTGGTGATCTCGGCGGGGATGTGCCCGGCCTGACGCAGCCGCTTGATCCAGGCGGTCAGCTGGGCGCGGATCTGCCCGGTGGCGAATGCCGGATAGCCGTTGTCGGTCAGGAACGCCCCGTGCAGACGATGGATGGCGCCGATGGCCGTGCCGATGGCCGTGCAGTCGTCGATGGTGAGCATGTTCAGCGGCCGGGCGTCCCCGATGACATGGGGGCATACCATAACTGCGGTGCTGCCGGTCGGTCCGTGGGCGTTATCGCCGGATTCGAACGCTGCCACGCGGTCCACGGCGAACCCCAGGCCCGCGGGCACGTGCGCCTTACTCAGCGTGTCGGCGGCACGCACACGGTCCCGGAGCCGCTTCCGTCCGGTTTCGGTGTCGGTGACGAACACGTCGTACAGCTTGCCTGACGCATCCTGTACCACGGCCTGGCTGATGTCGCAGGATACGTCCGCCGGGGCTACCTGGTTCACGCCGCGCACTCCGGATACGACGATGTTCGGCATGGCCGCCGAGGCCAACGCCGCCAATTGGAACTTGCTTCGCTGAGTCACAGTTCCACACTAATACACGGATGGTGCAAAGCGAAGCATGGCACAATGGGTGCATGGCAACTTCGGCGGATGCGATTCTGGACGGTTTGGACGAGGCGCAGCGTGCCGCCGCGACGGCGGTGGACGGACCGGTGCGCATCGTGGCCGTGGCCGGTGCGGGCAAAACCCGCACGGTGACGCGCCGCATCGCCTACGCCTGCGCGTCGGGTGCCTGGGATCCGGCGCGGACGCTGGCGGTCACCTTCTCGGTGAAGGCCGCCGCCGAGATGCGCGTGCGGCTGTCCAAACTCGGCGTCGGGGAGGCCGTGACCGCCGCCACCTTCCACTCCGCCGCGTTGCACCAGCTGTTGCGTGTGTGGGATGAGGTGTGCGAGACCCCGTTTCCGCATATCACGGATGACCAGCGCGGGTTGGTGGCCAAAGCCTTCGCGCGGATCAGCGAACTGCAGCCGCAGGAGAGCGATCTGCGCGACATCCACGCCGAGATCAACTGGGCCAAGGTGTCGCTGATCGCCCCGGAGGACTATCCGCGGGTGTGTGCGGCGTTGCACCGCCGCCCGCCGGCGGGGATGGAGCCGGATCGGTTCGTGGAGCTCTACCGCGCCTACGAGACGGTGAAGACCTCACAGGGGGAGATCGATTTCAACGACATCCTGCTGATCGCCTGCCACCTGCTGGACGGGTTCCCGGAGGTCGGCGCCGCCATCCGCTCCTCGATCCGCTGGCTGACGGTGGACGAGTACCAGGATGTGTCGCCGCTGCAGCATCGGCTGATGCGGCTGTGGCTGGGGGATAACAGGAACGTGTGCGTGGTGGGCGATCCCGCGCAGACGATCTACTCGTTCGCAGGGGCGAGCAGTTACGATCTGCTGGGGTTCGCCGATGAGTTCGCCCCGCTGTCGGCCGACATCAATCTGGCCGTGGACTACCGTTCGACCCCGCAGATCGTCCGGTGCGCGAACCGCGTCCTGGGGGCGTCGCCGAACCGGGCCGATTACCTGAAGCTGGATTCCGGCCGCCGGGATGGCATGCGGATCAGCCGCACCGTGTACGGCACGGACGCCGACGAGGCTGCCGGCGTGGCCGCGGCGATC
>JABLTT010081156.1_pt1 | contig 44790 bp, 44 predicted proteins | sample 7160061 | NCBI WGS metagenome assembly JABLTT01 (sample SAMN14651232, study PRJNA627086) | human gut metagenome | isolation source: feces | host: Homo sapiens
CGGGAGACCCGTCCATCGCGCCCAGTGGCGCGTCATGATTTGGACGGGTCTCCCGGCCAAATCGAAAAATGGGGAGCCTGCGTTCCTCTTCTGGGATTCCAAAGGGGAGGAATGAAGAGAAAAATAGACCCTAGATATAGAAAAAACCGGAAATCAGCCGGTTTTTTCTATGTGAAACAGGGCAAAAGTCCACAGGCCTCACTTTCTTTTCAGCGTGGGCTTGCAGCGAGACATCACCGCAGCGAAGCCATTGCCTTTAAGTAATTGGTCATATTTAGATCGTCCAGTGTGGAATAGGAAAAGTCAAAATGCTTGGCAACAACCACTGCCGCCTGACGGAACAAGTCACAGGCTGCAAAGACTGCCTGCCAAATATGCGCCGGGCAGCTGTCGGAATAGGTGTTGGCATAGGCTTCATACATGTCTTTGGGAAGAAAACGCTTAAAGTACTTTCCCATTTTTCCGGATGAGACCTGAAACCCTTGCTGGGCGCCAATGTACCAGCTGAGCATATCATGTAACTCCTGCCGCACCACGGTGTGGAACATCATCATGGCATAGGGCAGCTCATCCCGGAGGATGCCTTTGGCCACGTTTTGCAGGCACCACCAGAAGTTGTTGCAGCAAGAAGCATAAAAAAGGGCATCCGGCGGTGTGACCCAGTAATCCTGGTCACTGGCAGGGGGAACAGAAGGCCAAAAGCCATCTTTGTCCAGCAGCACGATGGATTGGCTGTCGGATACCACTTGGTCCGCCTGGTCCAGCGGCGCCAAAGATAAGTCCAGCCGGTTGCCGTCCTGAAACAGCATCAGCCAGTTAAAGCGGCCATTGCCAGTGGGGTAACGCATGGTTTCCGGCATTTGCAGCATGAGACGAGGGCCGAAAAGATCGATCCAATTCCGGTCATGGATAAAAGGATCCAGCTCCTTCACTAGATAGACGATATCAAAATCTTGAAAGCTATCTTTGGGTGCATTGGGGTTGGCGCGGGATCCATTTAGGATCACCCCACGAATTCGTGGGTCATTTTTGGCCACATTTAAGATCAAGGCATACATTTCTTCTTCAGTACGCATGGCGACCTCCTGTAAACAGCGGGCGGAAAGGCCCAGAACTCTTAAAACCAGTATAGCACAGAAAATCGCGGACGGCTACAGATCAGGTGGCACCTCTGCCATAGAGATGGCCCGGCAGTTTTACACCTGCCGGGCTTTTGCCATTTGGGAACGAAAATTTGGAAATTGATTTTTTCACTGCTGTATACCGGGAACGGTAAAAGGTACAATAAGGGCAAATCAAGTTCATTTAAATGGAGGCAAAACCATGGATAATACCCTGTTATACACCGAGCGAATTGCCCAGTTTGGCCGGTCTCTGTACCAGCAAGAACGCTGCGCCGGAACCATTGAGAAATACGTGCGGGATGTAAACGCTTTTGCCCTTTGGCTGGATGGGGAAGCGGTGACCAAAGAGGCGGCAGTGGCTTGGAAAGAGCATCTGCTGGGCAAAGGCTACAACCCGGCCACCATCAACTCGATGCTGGCGGCGGTGAACCAATTCTTCCGGTTCTGCGGCTGGGAGGATTGCCGGGTCAAGCCGCTGCGGCTGCAAAAACGGCTATTCCGGGGCAAAGAGCGGGAACTGAGCCGGCAGGAATACCAGCGGCTGGTGGAAACGGCCCAAAGACTTGGCCAAGAGCGCCTGGGCCTGCTGCTGGAGACGATCTGCGCCACAGGGCTGCGGGTTTCGGAAGTGCGCTATATCACAGTGGAAGCCGCCCAGCAGGGGCGCGCGGAGATCTCGCTGAAAGGGAAGATCCGTACCATTCTCATACCAAGCAAACTGCGGAAAAAACTGCTCCAATTCGCCCGGCGGCGCAAACAGGCCTCTGGGGAAATTTTTGTGACCCGCAGCGGCCGGCCGCTGGACCGGCGGCAGATATGGGCGGAGATGAAGGCCCTGGGCAAGCGGGCGGGGGTGGCCCTTTCCAAGGTACACCCCCACAACCTGCGGCATCTGTTCGCCCGCACATTTTACCGGGCCTGCCAGGATGTAGCCAAGCTGGCGGATGTGCTGGGCCACTCCAGCATCGAGACGACCCGCATCTACCTCATCTCCACCGGAACAGAACACTTGCGGCAGATGGACCGCTTGGGCCTTGTGACATAAAAAGGCAAAAAAAGAACACCGGGCGCTCTGGACAAAATGAATATTTCGTCCCAAAAAACACCAGGTGGCGATGCGTAATCGCTACATAATCTTTGTAGATGGTTTTATTTTAGCACACCCGATTGCAGAAATCAACAAATTACCAATCTTCCAGAGCAAAGCGAAAAGAGCCGGCAAACGCAAATTTTTGTCGGCTCTGGTTTTGTACGCTCTAAAGTTGCAAAAAAGGAAGAATAATCCTCTTTTTACCTGTCAATTCCCTCATTGTGGTGCATTTGCAGCCAACAATTTGAGACGAAATATTCATTTTGTCTCAAATTTTGGCGGCGGAGCAACAAAGACGCCCATGGGCTCCGCCAATTAAGAAGCGATGGCCAGAACACCAGCACGCCAATGCACACCGCTTCTAAAAAACCATCCGCGAGGGTGTTGATATAGAGGACGAAATTACAAAGGAGGAAAGAAAAATGAAAAGGCGATTGTTGTCGGCATTTCTGGTCGTGTGCATGATGCTGACGATGATTCCATCGGTGGCCTTTGCGGCTGACGGGAATGTTGCTAAAATCGGCGAAACAGAGTATGCAACGCTGGATGAAGCCGTTGAAGCAGCTGTAGAAGGTGCAACCATCGAGCTGCTGGGGGACTGTGAACTGACAAAGGGATTCAACAAAACGTTGACGTTCACAGGGACGGGTAAGATCTCCATCAATAAACAGCTGACCAGCGATGGGGAAGGCTGGATGTGTTTTGGACTTTATGATCCAAGCCGTGTTCTGACTTTTGACGGTCCGGGCGTTTCTGTGGAATGGAAGTCGGAAGTAGGGACAGCACCCTGGCTGATGTTATCTTTAAGCGGCACACTGAATGTGACAAATGGGGCAAAGGTATCCTTTGTTGTAGATAGCGGGAGCACAGGTAGCCGGAACGCAATCTACATGAACGCTGACTCTGCAATCAACATAAGCAATGGTGCAACCTTTGAGATCCGGGGTTTTGAGACAAAAGGTAAAGAAGGCCAAGGAATCCAGTTGGATAAAACAGGTACAGCGAAGATCAATGTCACAGAAAACAGCACATTTTTGATCGATGGCACTAACCGTGGTTATGTGAACAGCCCTGCGATTTACGTGGAGGATTCTACTTTTACGGTTCAGAATTGTACGGCGAACGCATCGAATGGTGGTGAATTCACGGCGGTCAATTCGAAAATCACCTATGAAGACAATAATGGGCATGGTTTATCAGCAGGAAACGTGACTTTTGAAAACTCCACACTGAATGCCAACCGCAATGCTTATTATGGCCTTACTTACAGCGGTGACCTAACCATGGATAGTACCTCGGTGATCAACGCCAACGAGAACGGCTTTGGTTATACAGGTGGTGGTCTGCGGGCATATGGCACTTCCACAGTAGAAACCGGTGCTAAGATCAATATCGTTGACAACAAGCACAACGGTATGGAGAACTACGGCACTTTCACTATGGAAGATGGCGTGCAGTTTACGGCGACAGGTAATAATGAGCCCTCAACTAATGGTGGCGGCATTTACAACGGCGGCACGCTGACGCTACCCAGCAAGGCCACTATCACCAATAACTATGCGGAGCAGACCGGAGGCGGTATCTGCAATGCAGGAAGTGTAACGATTCCCCAGGGGGTGCTACTTTACAACAACCATGCGGGCACTGCAGGGGATGACTTGCACAATCGGGATGGCGCAACGGCTGAACTGATTGCGGTAGGCGATAATTGGATTCTGGACGATTGCAATGAAGCTATTACCGGCTGGTATGACGACAGCGAAGGAAACCGGTGGGAAGCCCACACAGGCCCCTTCCATGCGGTGGAATATGTGGTAGAAACTACGGCTACTGTAACCGGTTTGCAATCGCTCAAAGCTGCGCACGGTGTCTCGCCTCTGGAACCTGGCGATGGCGAGGGGAATTGGAAAGTTTCCAAATCCAAAACAGCGACCCAGCTGGACAGCGAGAATAAATCTAAGGTGACGCTGTCTTTGCCCTCCAGAGAAGAAGAACTGGTTTCTGACGTGGTGTTTGTTTTGGATAAATCCACCAGCGCAGAACTGCAAGAAGAAGCCATCAAAATGCTGAACGAGCTGCAAAAGCAGGTGGAGGAAACCGGCGCCAAAGTGAAAGTCGGCGTGGTCATCTTCAACAAACAGGCAAACGAAGCCTTTGCGCTGAACGAACTCAATGCAGAGACATTGCCGCAGATTGAAGAAGCTATTCGAAAAGAGATTTCGAGTGGCACCAACACCCATGCGGGCCTGCTGGCTGGCAAAGCGATGCTGGATGCCGACGAAACCGTGGCAGCAAACCGCAAATACCTGGTGTTCGTCAGCGACGGCATTACCTATATGTATGGCGAAGAACCCACCATTACATCAGAAGGATACTGGGGAAATGATGGAAGCCCCTATTATTCTGTCGATCCATATAGCTGGAGCTTCAAATATGGCACAAACAACCCTCCGGCTGATTGGAACGCGTGGATTCAACAGGTTGGTGAGTTGATTAAAAATGATACGGGTGAATTTGACTATCCGTATGATCAGAAAGATTCGCTGACTGGTGGAAAGAATTGGGGAGAGAGTGATCCCAGTACTTACTTAATGAGCGTTGACAAAGCACTGTACAAAACTTATGAAGTATACCGCGCGGCTCAAGAAGCTGGGTATCGGTGTTATACCATGAACATTGGAACGGCCACTGAGTATTCTTGGGGACCTTCTTTTGTAAAATACCTAGGCGGTAACCAAGACGTCAACTTTGAATCCATCAAAAACGACATCTACTATGCGTTGGATGCTGGCAGCCGCGTGGAAGACGTGATCGGCTATGGCACAGACGACAAGGGCGCAGAATACAACTTTGACTTTGTGGTGGAAGATCCTTCCGATTTGCAGCTGACTGTGGGCAAAGTACCCTACAGTGTCGAAGTAAGTACAGGGGAAAAGCTGCCCAATGAGACGAACCGCTATCTATTCAAAAAAGAAGGAATAGAAGCTACCAACGGGGCAGAGGCTCCCTTTGTTCTTCATTATTATGAAAACGGCAAGGATGGCGATCCAGACGAATGCTTCGTTTGGGATATCAACGTGCCAGTCTCCAACTTTGCACCTGTTCAGCTGACTTACACCGTTGAGCTGATGAATCCGTCCAAAGTATCCGGCACTCACGGCCAGTACGACGAGTATGGCCACGCTCAGTATGAGAGCCTGAAGACCAACCTGGAAGCGATCCTGTATCCGGTGGATTCCAACGGCACGGCTGGCCGCCCGGAAAAATTCTATACGCCCACGGTCTCTTATAACGTAGGCGCCATTTCCATTGAGCCGGCGGACATCACCATCTACACAGGCGGCGAGGGCTACGAGAGCGCAGTGGAAGGCAGCGGTGACAGCGAAGTTGGCAAGACCAGCAATGGCTTGCCGGAGCCGGGCTTCTATATCACTTTGCCGGCTGATGTGAACCAAGCCCTGATTGAAAAGGCTGACCCGGCCGACGTCAAAAAAGTTGTGATCGAGCAAGAAGATGGCACCACGATAGAGCAACCAGTCGTTGACCTTTCCAAGTATCTGAAGTTTACCTATGATGACGGCGAGGGCACGACACGTACTTGGGAACTGGAACGGTACGATACCAACGAAAACGACAACGACAGCATGGCATATAACCGATTCATCTATCGCATCAAGCCTGCTGTTGTGGATGGAGTAGATGGAGAAGAAATCATTCCTATCCGGCTCCAGTTCACCGATGAAGCAGGCAAGATCAGCACCACTGACGACTTTGAGGTCAATTTGGATGACCTGTATCAGACCTATAAGATGACGATCTACGCAGGCGACCTGAACCAAGGGTTGGTCAAGGCCGTTGTCACGGTGCCGGGCCAAGAAGCTGAGGAATATCAAGCCGAAGTCCTGGAAGGCGACCTCACCATCCGCGGCGTCACAGACCAGAACACCATGACAACGGATGTAGTCAAGGACGAAAACGGCCCCACAGAAGCAGTGGAGGACATCACTGCCCATGTACCTGAGGAGGCCAAGTTCCACATCAACGAGAGCCAGCTGGAAGTGGCCGACCCGAATCGCGTAAAGCTGCTGGTGGACAGCATTGTGGAGGACGAGAACAACACCCTGCACAACGACGCCATCGACGAGTTTGCTGAGATCACCGCAGACCACAATGTGCAGCTCAACTACCTGGATCTGGTGGATGAAAGCAATGGCAATGCGTGGGTGACCACCGACAAGCCGATCACCGTTTACTGGCCGTATCCGGAAGGAACCGACAAGAACGATGATTTCTATATCGTCCACTACGAAGGGCTGGACCGCAACGACAACGAAGCGCTGGAAAACGGCGCATATACAATGGAGCTGTACTCCAAGGAGAACGGCAATCTGGAGACCACCGACCAAGGTATCCAGATCACAGTGGGTTCCTTCTCGCCCTTTGCCCTGTTCTGGGAAGAGGACGACATTCCGGTGATCGATGAACCGGATGGCGGCGACGAGGACCCCATCCGCTACACCCTGACCTATGTATCCAACGGCGGTACAGAGTATGACCCTGAGCGCTATAACGCCAACACAGTGGTACAGATCGACAAGCAGCCCATCCGCGAAGGCTATACCTTTGAGGGCTGGTATCTGGATGAAGAGCTGACCGAGCCGGTGGATGAAGTGAAGATGACCCGGAATATCACGGTCTACGCCAAGTGGGAACCCACCAGCGTGCCCGGTGACCTGAACGGGGACGATCACTTTGCCTACATCATCGGCCGGGATGACGGCTACATCCATCCGACAGACAACATCAACCGCGCCGAAGTGGCGGCCATCTTCTTCCGTTTGCTGAAAGAGGACGTGCGCCAGGCCAACCTGACGGATACCCATTCCTTCAATGATGTGGACGCCGATATGTGGTACAACACATCGGTGGCTACCATGGCCAAGATGGGCATCGTCACCGGCGACCCGGATGGCTCCTTCCGGCCGGAAGACAGCATCACCCGTGCGGAATTTGCGGCCATTGCTGCCCGGTTCGACGAGATCGCCTATGACGGGGAAGACCTGTTCAGCGACATTGCCGGCCACTGGGCCCAGGAAGAGATCAATGCCGCAGCCAACAACGGCTGGATCTTGGGCTACACCGACGGCACATTTGGACCCCAGAAGTACATCACCCGTGCCGAAGCCATGACATTGGTCAACCGTGTGCTGAACCGGCTGCCGGAAGACACCAGCGATCTGCTGGATGACATGATCCGCTGGCCGGATAACCAGGATACGAATATCTGGTATTACCTGGCGGTGCAGGAAGCCACGAACAGCCATGACTACGAGCGCAAGAGCGACGGCGTACACGAAAAGTGGACGGCGCTCAACGAAAACGAAGATTGGGTGAAATACCAATAAGGCTGAATAGCCGGCGGCTTTTGCCGTAGGACAAAACGGTTTGGAGGCGTCCCCCAGCGGGGCGCCTCCAAGCCAATCTACCTGTCTGGGCAAGCAGCGGAAAGAGGATATTGATACCAAGAAAATGAGAGGGGAATAAAATGGACGGCAACAGATTGACAGATGACTGGCTGGAAACAGGCTTGGCCCGGCTGGAAGAAGAAGGGCTTTCGGCCAGCACGCTGCACCAGTACCGGGGCTACCTGCGTCTGTTCCAGCAGTTTTTGGGGCAAACAAAGGAGCTGGGGCCCAAAAGCCTGGCCCAGTGGCAGCAGGCCATGGCCCAAGAGGGTGTTTTATCCAACAGCAGCATTAATACCCGCATCTCGGCGGGCAACAGCCTGCTGCGGGCCCTGGGGCACCCGGAGTGGCAGGTGCCCAAACGCCTGCCGGAAGAGCCCCGCACCTGTGCGGAGCTGACCAGGCAAGAATATATTCGGCTGCTGCAAATGGCAAAGCAGCAGGGAAAGGAACAGATCTACTACATCGTCAAGACCATCTGCTGCACCGGGGTGCGGGTGGGTGAACTGGCCCACGTGACGGTGGAACTGGTGGAGACGGGCCAGGGCAGCTGGATGTTCCAGACCGTGGAACGGCGGGTGCGGGTGCCGGAGCCCCTGCGGGGCGAACTGCTTCAATTTGCCCAGCGCAGCGGCATCCACACCGGGCCGGTCTTCCGCAGCCGCAACGGCAAACCGGCGGCCCGGAGCACGGTGTGGCGGCGGCTGCAGCGGCTGTGCCGGGAAGCCCAGGTGGACCCCCAAAAGGCCAGCCCCCGGTGCCTGGAACGGCTGTACCAGCAGACGCAGGAGGACATTGCAGCCACCGTGGCCACCCTGATGGAACAAGCCTATGCCCAGCAGCTCCAGCGGGAGAACAAAAGCGTGGGCTGGCATGTGTGAAGCGGTGTGCAGGGCGGCAGATGCTATTTATAGATACAGGCGGCAGGGAATCTCCCTTGCCGCCTGTGGTTTACAGCCCCATCACAAAAGCTTTGACATCTTCCAGCTCCTTGGTCAGCGGCACGCCGATGACCTTGGCCAGGGCTTGGTTCAGCTCCTGGTATTGGTTGCCCGATACGATCACTTCGTCAAAGCGATGGGCTTTTAAGCTGGCAATGCGATGGTCCAGCTCGGTGATGATCTGCTGCTTGATATCCTGCGGCATAGTGCTGCGCCTCCTCGTGAGATTTCCACTGCCAGTATGCCCCAAAAGGGAGCGGATATGCCAGGCCGGCCGGCATTTGCCGCAAGGGGCGAAGCTCTTTGCCAAAAGGCGGGAACCATGGTAAGATGGAAACAGGAAGGAGAGTTTGCTATGGAACAGGTTTTTGAGAACAAGAGGGACTGCTGTGGCTGCGGCGCCTGTGCCCACCGCTGCCCGGACGGCGCCATTGCCATGGAACCGGATGAGGAAGGCTTTTTGTACCCGGTGATCCGGGCGGAACGCTGCATGGATTGCGGCCTTTGCCAGACGATCTGCCCGTTTCGCAAAGAAGATCATTGGAAAAACGAGCAAATGCCCCAATTTTATGTGGCGAAACACCGGGATGGGGAAGTGCTGCGCCGGTCCACTTCGGGCGGCGCCTTTACCGCCCTATCCGACCAGGTGCTGGACATGGGCGGCGCGGTGTACGGGGCTGTGTTTGACAGCCGCTTCCGGGTGGTGCATCAACGGGCCACCGGCCGGGCGGGAAGGGACCGGATGCGGTTTTCCAAATATGTGCAAAGCGATCTGGGGAACTGTTTTTGCCAAGTGGAGCAAGATCTTCGGCAAGGGAAGCCTGTGCTGTTTACCGGGACGCCATGCCAAAACGCCGGCTTGCGGGCTGCCATGGGGCCTTTGGCAGAGCAGGGGCCCCTGGTGTGCTGCGACCTGATCTGCTACGGCGTGCCCAGCCCGCGGGTGTGGGAGGCGTACAAACAGCTGCTGGAAAAAGAGCAGGGGGCGCCGCTGGCAGAAGTGTCTTTCCGCACCAAGGAACTGCCCTGGAGCCGAAGCAACAGCAACCGCTCCTTTCGCTACCGCACGGCCAACCAGAGGGAAGGCCAGGCAGACCAACGGTTTTACCGCCTGTTTTTTGAAAGCGGAGCGATCTTGCGCCCTTCCTGCGGGCAGTGCCCCTTTGCATCGGCTTGCCGGGCTTCGGATTTGACTATTGCCGACTACTGGGGCATTGAGAAATATGCGCCGGAAGAATACGACCCGCTGGGTGTCTCCCTGGTGCTGACCAGCACCGAGCGGGGCCGGCGGCTGCTGGAACAGTGTCCATCGCTGTGGACGGAAGCGCGGCCGGCGGAAGAATCGTTGGCAGAGCAGAAGCGGCTGCACCAGCCAGCCGAATTGCCGGAAAACCGGCCGCTGTTTTGGGACACTTTGGAGAAAGAAGGGTTGGAGGCAGCCTGCAATGCGGTGCTGGATCCGCTGGAATGAGCTCCACTTTCCAGGGGGCTGTTCCCAGAGGGCAGGGCATGGAGCAGGTTTTTCTCTTCGCTTGCTCTGGGCCAGGGGGGGCAAAAAGCATAGAATGGCAGGGGAGATCTGGCCGGTTCCCGTCAGATGAACGAAATTGGGCACCGGCAGACCTGCATATCTTGACAAGGCCCTGTGCCGCCGCTATACTGTGACTTCGGCCCGGTGCCCCTGCCTGTGGCGGCAGATGGGAAGCCGGCAGAAGGCGGCGAGGAGCGTGGAGCGTTTGCCATGCCCCTTTGCCCAGATACAGAAGAGCGGAGAGATAACATGACCAATGATATGACGAAGGGAAGCCCCATCCGGCTGATCTTGGCATTTTCCATCCCCTTGTTCATCGGGAACGTATTTCAGCAATTTTATTCCATGGCCGACACTGTGATCGTAGGCCGGACCATCGGCGTGCAGGCATTGGCAGCCGTGGGCGCCACCAGTGCCATCTCTTTTTTGATCTTAGGTTTTGCACAGGGCCTGACCAGTGGGTTTTCTGTCGTTGCCGCCCAGTGTTTTGGCGCAGGGGAAGAGGAACGGCTGCGGGACAGCGTGGCCACCTCTATTTTATTGTGTGTGGCAGCTACGGTATTCATCACCATCCTGTCTGTGCTGACAGCCCGGCCCCTGCTGGAGCTGATGGATACCCCGGCGGATATTATCGACGACGCCTGGCGGTACATTGTGGTGATCTATTATGGCATAGGCGCCGCCATCTTTTATAATATGATCGCCGGCATCATCCGGGCGGTAGGCGACAGCAAAACACCGCTGTATTTCCTCATCGTGGCCTGTATCATCAATATCGTATTGGATTACCTGTTCATCGCCGGCTTTCATTCGGGGGTGGCGGGCGCAGGCTGGGCCACGGTGATCGCTCAGCTGTTGGCCGCTCTGTTTTGCCTGCTGTATGTCAAAAAGCGGTTTCCCGTACTGCACATAAAAAAGCACAACTTCCGGTGGGATGGCGCGTTTGCCTGGCAGCACCTGCGGGTGGGCTTGCCCATGGCTTTCCAGTTTTCCATCACGGCGGTGGGGGTCATGGTGCTGCAGGCCGCCCTCAACCAATTTGGCTCCACGGCAGTGGCCGGTTTTACTGCGGCCACAAAGATCGAAAACTTGGCTACCCAGGCACTGGTGACGCTGGGGGCCACCATGGCCACCTATGCCGCCCAGAATTATGGCGCCGGCAATGCGGCCCGCATCCGCCAAGGGGTGCATCGGAGCATTTTGCTGGCGCTGGGATTCAGCGTGGTGGGAGGCAGCCTGGTCATCGCCTTCTGTGAGCCGCTGGTGGTCCTGTTCTTAGGGGAGAAGGACGCCCAAGTCGTCCAATATGCCCAGACCTATTTGAACATCGTGGGGCCTTTCTTCTTCATTTTAGGCTTGCTGTTCATCTTCCGCAACACCCTCCAGGGGATGGGGTTTGGCGGTATCCCCGTGCTGGCAGGCGTCAGTGAACTGGTCGCCCGGGTGGTGGCGGCCGCCTGGCTGGCCAAGGTCTGGGGCTACAGCGGCGTGTGTGCGGCCAGTTCGGTGGCCTGGGTGCTGGCCACGACTTTGCTGGTGGCAGGCTATTGGGCCACGATGAGCCGCATTCAGAAATATCCCGCCCAATTCGGGCAAAAAGGACAGGAGGAAAGGATATGATTCGAGAGTATCGGACGGAAGATCGGGATGCCCTGGTGCAGCTGTTTGTTGAAACGGTGCACCAAGTCAACGCCAGGGATTACACCCCGGCGCAGTTGGACGCCTGGGCGCCCAGGGAGCAGGACTTGGAGCGGTGGGGCCGGACGTTCCTGCATCATCGAACATTCATCTGCCAGCGGGAGGGCCAGACCGCCGGGTTCGCCACCCTGGACGGCGACTATTTTGACCATCTGTTCGTTCACAAAGACTGGCAGGGCCAGGGAGTGGCCACGGAGCTGTGCCAGGCTGTGGAAGGAGAAGCCAAGAAGCAAGGTGTCCAGCAGCTGGACGTGGCAGCGTCCATTACGGCACGTCCCTTTTTCCAGCACCGTGGCTACCGGGTCTTGCAGGAGCAGACGATAGAAAGAAGAGGCTGCCAGCTGACCAACTATAAAATGCAGAAAGACCTGTAGGGAACAGAGGGCAAGTCGGCCGCTCCCACGGGCGCAAGAAAAGCAGCCGGAACGTTTCCGGCTGCTTTTTTGGTCAGAAGCCCAGCAACAACAGAGCGCCTACGATGAGCAAGGTGTCGACGATGTTGTTTTTTTTGTCCTCCCCTTCGTCGCTGTCGGAGATCAGAAAGTACACCAGTACCAGCAAAAGGATGGTATCGCTGTCCAGCGTGGGCAGTTTGAGCTTGTCGCCCAGGCTGCCCAGCAAGCTGCCGCGCCGGGGCTGCTCTGCCGGCTGGGGCGGCGGGACGGCAGATTGCTGTTGGGACGGAGGCGGCTCCGGCGCCTGCTGGGGCAGGGGCTCAAAATATTCTTCGAATCCTTCTGCGTTCAGATACCGGTTGTACATGGTCTCACCTCCTGAAAAAGCCTCCCAGCGTATCTTGGGCAGCCCGGGCCAGATTGGCCATCTTTACCGCCCGGTCGATCTCCGGCGCCCGGCGGTCGCCGAAATAGGGCTTGAGGGCTTTGAGCAAGTTGACTTTTTCCGGTTTTAAGTAGTTGGTGTCGCCGGAAAAGGCCTGCATCAGCTTGGGCAGGGCAGCCAGATCCAGCCCGCCGCCGTTTTCACCGCCTGTGTTTTCCGGCTGGCCTTGCCCGGCGCCGCCCAGAGAACGGAGCAAGCCGTTCAGGTCCAGCCCGCTCTCTGTTTCACCAGCGCCCGCCGGCGCGGCGGGCACGGGCTCCGCCGGTGCCGATACCCCTTCTCCCGCTGCTGCCTCCTTGGGGCTGCCCAGGGAGCGGAGCAGGGCGCTCAGATCGAGACCGCCCCCTTCTGCTCCAGGGGGTGCGTGATCCGTTTCTGCGGGTGCCGCCGGGCTTTGCCCTTTTTGTGCCCCCAGGATGCCGGAAGCCAAGTTCAATACTTTTTGCATGCTGGCCGGGTCCGACAGCAGCTGATTCAGTTTTTCCTCCATATCTGCCATGGTCTTATCCTCTTCTCCGCGTGGACGGAATGGAACGGATGGGCGGGCCACGCGTCTTCCGCCGCACCGGTCAGCCGGGCCGGATCAGTTGCCGATCACTTCGATGATCTTGGCCGCCAGCTGGGCGCCTTCCGGGCTCTGCAATAACGTGGAGAGCAGCACGCGGGCCTGGTCCTGGTCGCCGTTGGCTGCTGCGGCCGCCGCGTTTTTGATAGCGTCGCCGCCCTCGCTGGCCAACATGCCGATCAGCTGCCGGCCGCTGTCGGTGTTGACGATGGCGTTGAGTTTATCCAGGCTTTTGACGATCTTTGCCCCTTGGGGGCTGGCCATCAGCACTTTTGCAAGGTTTTCGTATTCGTTGGGCATGATGTATCTCCTCCCATCTGCTATTCACCCCAGTATATGCACAGGCAGATGGCGGGCGTTCCAAACGGAGAGAAAATCTTTTGAAAACCCCCTTTCTTTTTGGCGGGAAGTAGTGTATGCTTGCATATAGTAAAAAGCCGGGCGGCAACGCCAGGAGGGACGAAAATGAAATTTTGCATCGCGTCGGATTCCCACGGCAGTTTTTCGCTGTTGTGCCGCATGCTGGAGCGGGAACAGCCAGATTGCCTGCTGTTTTTGGGAGACGGTGCCGAAGAGGCGCAGCGGGCAGCGAAACTGCTGGGCACTGCCTGTCTGTGTGTGGCGGGCAACTGTGACCTGTGCAGCCCGGAACCGCCGGCCCGCACCCTGGAGCAAGGGGGCGTGACGTTGTTTATGGCCCACGGTCACCGGTTCGGCGTCAAGCAGGGGCTGGAATCTTTTGCTCAGGCGGCCTGCCAGGCCGGGGCGTCGGTAGGGCTGTTCGGCCACACCCACAGGCCCTATGCCAAGCAGTGGGGCACTGTGCTGCTGTGCAACCCGGGCAGCCTGCGGGACGGCGTCTATCTGCGGGCCGAGGCAAAAGACGGCCAATTTCATTACCAGCCGGAAAGGATGGATTGAGTCATGTTCAAACAAATGTTGCAAGGGTTTCAGCGCAAAACAGTGCCCTTTACCATTGTAGTGGGCCTGTTTTTGCTGACATGTAGTTTTTATGAGGCCATTTGGCAGACGCCGGCAGCCCATTTTGTCACCTATTGTGTACCGGCCCTTTTGTTTGTGGCCTTTGCCACCGGCGTTTGGATGTACTCTTTTGTATCTTATGAATACCGCCTGCTGCATAATAACCTGTTTGTGCGGCTGAACATATTGGGCAAGCCTGTGCGGGCCATTGAGGTACAGCTGGACCAGGGCACATGCCGCTTGGATGAAAATTACCACTGGCGCCGGTACATGGGAGTGCGCAAAAGCCTGTGCTACCTGCCGCTGCTGCCCGGCCACCGGCGCTGTTTGCTCACCTACCAGGAAGACGGGGTGGAGCGGCGTCTGGTCTTCCGCCCCTGTGATGAATTGCTGGCCCTGATCCACGAGTACATCGATGGGAAGGAAGAGAGAGACGGCCAATGAGACGGCAAGACCGGCAAATGCCAGAGGCCTTTGCCTGGCAGGTGGTGGACAGCTGCCCCTATGCCACTTTGGCCACCGTCAACCAAGACGGCACTCCCTACTGCGTGCCGGTGAGCATTGCCCGGCGGGAAAAGACCCTGTATTTCCACTGTGCCGCCCAGGGGCAGAAAAGTGAGAACTTGGTACGGCAGCCCTGGGCCTGCATCAGCTGTGTCAGCTGGGTCCATGTGCCCGAAGGCAAATTTACCACGGAATATGCTTCGGCCATTGCCCAGGGGCCCTGTGCGGAAGTGACGGACCGGGAGGAAAAGATCCAGGCGCTGCGCCTGATCTGCCAGCGCTATGCACCGGGAAACATGGGGGCCTTTGACGAAGCCATCGCCCGCAGCCTGGACCGCACCGCCGTTTGGAAGGTGGAAGCGGAGCAGGTGACAGGCAAACGGAAACAGTACGACAGCCAAGGCAAAGAGATGAAGTTTGGGCGTATGGAATAAAAAAGACACCGGACGCAGCATGAAAGCTGCGCCCGGTGCACAGGATGCGGCGAAATGGCCGCCACAGGCTCGGGAAGACACCTTCCAGGGCCTATTTCTTTTTGGCCGGCTGTTTGCCCCCTTGGGCATAGCGGCACACATCCTGCAAAAAGCAGAGGGAGCATTTGGGGGAACGGGCAGTGCAGATATCCCGGCCAAAATGGACAAACCGGTGGCAGGTGTCGTTCTGTTCCTTGGGCTCGATGATTTTTTTCAGATCCATCTCCACTTTATAAGGCTCGGTGTTGTCAGTCAGGCCGATGCGCCCCGCAATACGGATGCAGTGGGTATCTGTCACCACGGCGGGCTTGCCAAACAAGTCGCCCAGCACCAGGTTCGCCGTTTTGCGCCCTACGCCGGGCAGCTTCAGCAGCTCATCCATTTCGTCGGGCACTTTGCCGCCGTATTGCTCCACCAGCACATTGGCGCACTTTTTGATATCCGTGGCCTTGACCCGGTATAGGCCACAGGGCTTGACGACCTCCATCAGCTCCTCCAGATCTGCGCCGGCGATGGCCTCCAGCGTAGGCCAGCGGCTGAACAGCTCCGCTGTGACCACATTGACCCGGGCATCGGTGCACTGGGCCGAAAGCCGGGTGGCGAACAAAAGCTCATAATCCTTGACGGCCACCAGTGAGCAGCTGGCCGGGTAGTGTTCCCGCAGCCGTTCTACCACAAGGGCGGCCAATTCCTTTTTCCGCATATCTTTCACATCCCTATCGGTTTTTAAAGGCCCCCGCCCTGCGGCAGGGGAGAGGCTGTTTCATTCCCTGCGCCGGCAGCGAAAGATTGTGTAAAATAGACAAGATACCCCACTGAACCGGCGGAAACAATTATAACAGAGTATTGAAATAAAAACAATTCGAGTATATAATAAAACTGGAGACTGAAGAAAAAAATCCCGGAGATTATGGGAGGATAATGGATCAGAGGATTAGGAGGTAGGAGACCATGTATCGAGAAAATATGGATCTAGTCAAGCAATTCGATCCCGAGGTGGGCAATGCGATTCAAAGCGAATACGATCGCCAGCGCCGCAACATCGAGCTGATCGCGTCGGAAAACATCGTCAGCCCGGCCGTGCTGGCAGCGATGGGCACTGTGCTGACCAACAAATACGCCGAAGGCTACCCCCGCAAGCGCTATTATGGCGGTTGTGAGTGTGTGGACGTAGTGGAAGACATCGCCCGGGACCGGGCCTGCAAGCTCTTCCAGGCAGACCATGCCAACGTACAGCCCCACAGCGGCGCTTCGGCCAACCTGGCCGTGTATTTCGCCCTGGTCAAGCCGGGCGATACCGTGTTGGGCATGAACCTGGCCAACGGCGGGCATCTGACCCACGGCAGCCCGGTGAACATTTCAGGCAGCTATTACAATGTGGTGCCCTATAACTTGAACCCGGAGACCGAGCGCATCGATTACGACGAGGTGCGGGCCCTGGCCAAAGAGCACAAGCCCAAAATGATCATCGCCGGCGCGTCCGCCTATCCCCGTGAGATCCGTTTTGATATTTTCGCCGACATCGCCAAAGAAGTAGGCGCTTACCTGTTTGTGGATATGGCCCACATTGCCGGCCTGGTGGCTGCGGGCCTGCACATGAGCCCCATCCCCTATGCGGATGTGGTGACCACCACCACCCACAAGACCCTGCGGGGTCCCCGCGGCGGCTTGATCCTGTGCAAGGAAGAGCTGGCCAAACAGATCGATAAGGCCGTGTTCCCCGGCACCCAGGGCGGCCCGCTGGAACACATCATCGCCGCCAAGGCCGTGTGCTTCGGCGAGGCTCTGAAGCCCGAGTTCAAGACCTACCAGGAACAGGTGGTCAAAAACGCCAAGGCTTTGGCCGACGCTCTGCTGAAAGAGGGCTTTGACCTGGTATCCGGCGGCACAGACAACCACCTGATGCTGGTGGATCTGCGCAATTTCCACGTGACAGGCAAAGAGATGCAGAAGCGGCTGGACGAAGTGTATATCACAGCCAACAAAAATGCAGTGGCCAACGACCCGGAGAGCCCCTTCGTCACAAGCGGCATCCGCATCGGCACACCGGCCATCACCACCCGCGGCTTCCAGGAAGAGGATATGCCCAAGATCGCCGAGCTGATCAAATTGGCTGCGGTGGATTTCGACAACAAAGCCGATTATATCCGGGCGGAAGTCAACAAGCTGTGCCAGAAATACCCGCTGTTTGACTAAAATACCAAAGCCGACTGCCTGGCCGGCACTACACCATGCAACCATGGGGCGCAAGGACACGATGCCTTGCGCCCCGTTCTGTGAGGAGGAAACCTGTGGAAAAGCTCCGTTCACTCCGCGATGCGGTGGGTTATATCCTGCTGTTTGTGGCGGTACAGTATTTGTGTTCTCTGGTGGCATCCTATGGGGTGCTGGCCTATTTTTACCGGATGGACCCGGGAGCCAGCGCCGAAGAGTATGTGGCCTTTGCCCAAGCTTTTGACAGCCGTTACGGCACGGCTCTGCTCAGCCTGAGCGAAGTGATCACGCTGGCGGCCGTCTGGGCCATGGGTCGGGCCAGAGGCCTGGGGTTTGGCGCCATGATCGGCAGGGGCAGAGGGATCTCCCAAAGTCTTGTGCCCTGGCTGCTGCTGGCCGGTTTGTGCGGCAATGTATTCGTCTCCGGCGCTATGGACCTGCTGCCCTTCTCCCAAGCCTTGCAGGATTCGTACCAACAGGCTTCCAGCGCCCTGGATTCCTCCTGGATGCTGATGAACGTGCTGTCGGTGGCCGTGCTGGCGCCCATCACAGAGGAAGTGGTGTTCCGGGGGCTGGCCCTTTCCCGCCTGCGCCAGGCCATGCCCGCTTGGCTGGCGGTGCTGGCCCAGGGGCTGGTGTTCGGGCTGATCCATGGCCAGCTGCTCTGGATGCTCTACGCCGTGGTGTTCGGCGTGGTGCTGGGCTGGGTGCGGGTCAAAACAGGCAGCTTGGGGGCGGCCATCCTGCTGCATGTGGGGTTCAACGTATCCTCCTTTTTTGCCGGGTTGTTTTACATCCTGGCGCCCCAAAACCTGTGGGGCGAACTGTTCGTGTGCCTGTTGGGGGGCGTTGGGCTGGTGGCCTGCCTGTTCCAGGTGGCCAGGCAGAGCAGGGGGAGCAGTCTCCCACTTTTGCCCGGCGAGGGGGAAGAACAGGCCTAGAGTGTCACCGCCCTGAGCCACCGGGCTTTGGTGCCCAAAGTTTTATGCAGATTTCACCTTGTTCCACAGCGGGAAATAGGGTAGAATAGGGTCGTATAGATTGGATAGAGAGGACTGTCGATTATCCGAGTACAGATTATGGCTGTGGCCTTTGATAACGTGACCATGGATGAGGCGGTGGCCCAGGCGGTGGAGAACCTGCAGAGCAAGCGGCGCTGCATGGTGGTCACCCCCAACGCCGAGATCGCCCAATCCTGTGTGACCGATGACCGCCTGCGGGAGATCGTCCGCAAGGCGGGCCTTGTGCTGCCCGACGGCATCGGCGTCATCTATGCGTCCCGCATTTTGAAAAAACCGCTGAAGCAGCGGGTGCCCGGCGTGGAATTTGGCGAAAATTTGGTTTCTGCCCTGCGGGATACCGGAAAGACGATATTCTTTTTAGGGGGCAAGCCCGGCGTGGCCGAGGAAGCAGCCCACCGCCTGCAAGTCAAATACCCGGGGCTGAAAGTAGCCGGCACCAAAGACGGTTACTTCCAGCGGGAAGAGGAGGCGGTGGAAGCCGTGCAGCAGGCAAAGCCCGATGTGTTGTTCGTCTGCCTGGGTTCCCCCAAACAGGAGTATTTTATGGCCGACCACTTTGATCAACTGGGGGCCACGCTGATGGTGGGCCTGGGAGGCTCGCTGGATGTTTACGCCGGCAAAGTGGAGCGGGCGCCAGCCCTGTTCCGCAAATTGGGCCTGGAGTGGTTTTACCGCCTGCTGCGGCAGCCCAGCCGCTTGGGACGCATGATGAAGCTGCCCCAGTATTTGTGGCAGTCCATCCGCTGGCGGATGAAAGGGGAAAAATAACGATGCCAACTGTCACATTGCTGAGCCATACGCCGGAGCCGGAACGCCTGGTGGCCGCTGCTGCCCGGATGTGCTATTCAGCGGCGGACGCCGCCACCATCTGGGATGGGCTGACGGAGGAAAAGACCGCCGGCTTTTTGGACATGCTCACCGAGATCGGCCACGAGAGCCCGGTGGAGCACGCCTCTTTTACCTTTGCCATCGAAGGGGTATCCCGGTCGCTGCTGGCCCAGATCACCCGGCACCGCATTGCCTCCTTCAGCGTGCAATCCCAGCGCTATGTGCGGGAAAAGGCCTTTGAATATGTGCTGCCGCCTGAGATCGCCGCAGTGCCCCAGGCCAAAGCGCTGTTTGAGCAGCAGATGGAGCGGGACCAGCAGGCCTATGACCAGCTGACGGAGATCTTATCCGCCCGCCACCAAGAGGCCTTGGAGCAACAGGGGATGCCCCCCGAAGAAGCGGCCAAAGCCGCCCGGAAAAAGGCCATTGAAGACGCCCGCTTTGTGTTGCCCAACGCCTGCTGCACCAAGATGGTGATGACCATGAACGTGCGGTCTTTGTACAATTTCTTCCGCCTGCGCTGCTGCAACCGGGCCCAGTGGGAGATCCGGGAGGTGGCCCGGCAGATGCTGCTGGAATGCCGCAAAGCGGCGCCTCACCTGTTTGCCAAAGCGGGCCCTGCCTGCCTGTATGGCCCCTGTTCCGAGGGGAAGATGTGCTGCGGGCAGATGGAAGAAGTCCGCCGTCTCTACCGGTGAGCGCCATGGCGGGAGAATTGATCGTGATCGAGGGCACCGACGGCTCGGGCAAATCCACCCAGTTCGCCCGGCTGTGCCAGCGGCTGGAACAGGAAGGGGTGGACTTCCGCAAAGAAGTGTTCCCCCGGTATGGGCAGCCTTCGGCGGCGTTGCTGGAAATGTATTTGTCCGGCCAGTTTGGCAGCCACCCCCAGGATGTGAACCCTTATGCAGCATCCGCTTTCTTTGCCGTGGACCGCTATGCCTCGTATAAAACCGGGTGGCAGGCGTACCATAAAGAGGGTGGCCTGATGTTGTGCGACCGCTACACCACATCCAATGCGGTGCACCAGGCATCCAAACTGCCCGAAGAACAGGCCGGTCCTTTTTTGGATTGGCTGTTCGACTTTGAATATGAAAAGCTGGGCCTGCCCAGGCCCACATTGGTCTTCTTTTTGGACATGCCCACCGAACAAGCTTTGGAGCTGCTGCACAGGCGCCAAGGCGATCAGGGGGATATCCACGAAAAAGACCCTGCCTATTTGGCACAGTGCCGCCGCAGGGCGCTGGCTGTCTGCCGGCGGTATGGCTGGCGGCGGGTGGAATGTGCACCGGGCGGCCGCTTGCGGGACCCGGAGCAGATCCACCAGGAGATCTGGGAGCAGATCTGGACGAAAATCCACAAAAAACAATAGAAAACGGTGAAATTATGCTACCATTCCGAGAGATCGCCATTGAGGACAAAGGGGCTATCGAAGAGAAATTCAACCTGGAACCGGCGCGGATGACTGAACGCTGCTTCACAGACGCCTTCATCTGGCGCTGCCGTTACCGCACGTTGTTTGCCATCCAGGGGGATTTCCTCTTCATGCTGTCCATGGGCGAAGAAGCGGAAGTGTTGACGTATTTGTTCCCCTTGGGCAAAGGCGACCGGCGCTTGGCGCTGGATGCCATTGCCCAGGATGCGGCCCAGCGGGGCAAGCCCTACCGGATCCTCGCCTGTTCCCCGGAGCAGAAGGCAGAGGTAGAGGCCCTGCTGCCCGGCCGCTATGCCTTTACCGAGGACAGGGACAACTTCGATTACATCTACACCAGCGAATCCCTGGCCACCCTCAAGGGCAAAAAGCTCCACTCCAAGCGGAATTTTATCAACCGCTTTTTGCAGCAGTATGAAGGCCGGTGGCGCTATGAGGTACTGGATCCGGCGAAGCATCAGGAAGAGATCATGAAATTTCACCATTTGTGGTGTGAGCGCCATGGGGAACCCAAGGCGGACACCACAGTCTACGAACATTGCGCTGTATGGCAGGCGTTGGAGCACTATGAGGCTTTGGGTATGCGGGGCGGTGTGCTGTATGTAGATGGGGCTATGGCTGCCTTTACCATGGGCAGTCCCTCCAGCTGCGATACGCTGACCGTGCAGATCGAAAAGGCTTTGGCGGATCTGCCCGGCTGTTATCCCATGATCAACCGGGAGTTCATTGCCCACTCCGGTATGGATTGCACCTATGTCAACCGGGAGGAAGACATGGGCATCGAGGGGCTGCGCAAGGCGAAACTGTCCTACTACCCGGTGGAGTTGACGGTGAAATACCGTATGGAGCCTCTGGCATGATGGAGTGGGCCAAGCCAGGGGACAAGGAGGCGCTGGTGGAGTTGTTCCACCTGTGCTTCCCTGGGGAAGAGGACTTTTGTCGCTGGTATTTCGGCCGGCTGTGGCAGCCCGGGCAAACGCTGGTGTGCCGCCGGGCAGAGGGGATCGCCGCCATGCTGCAGCTGCTGCCCCGCCGCATTGGCTGGCAGGAGCAAAGTTGGCCTGCCGCCTATGTGTTCGCTGTGGGGACCCACCCGAATTGGCGGGGCCAGGGGTTGGCCGGCGCGCTGCTGCGGCAAGCGGAACAGGAGGCGGCGGACCAGGGGGCTCAGACCTTGTTCCTGGTCCCCCAAAGACCTTCGTTGTTTCAATACTATGCCCGTTTTGGCTACCGGACGGCTTTTTCCCTGGCAGTAGAACAGGTGGAAGCCAAGGCGGGGCCGGCGGACTTGCGGCTTGCAGGACCGGATGACCTGCCGGCGATGCAAAAGATATACCAAGATGAAATGGGCGGCAGGCCCTATGTGGAGCGCCCTGCTCGGGATTTTCAAGACCAGTTGGCCTTGTACCAGGGCCAGGTGTGGTTGCTGGAGCGCCAGGGCCTGCCGGTGGCCTATGGTTTTGCGGAAGAAGAGGAAGGCCGGTGGCGTCTGGCAGAGGCCATGGGGCCTGGTAAAAGGGAACTGGCCGCCGCCCTGTTTGCTCAAAAGGGCCAGGATTCCGGTCTGCTGCGCACGGCAGGCGGCACCGTGCCCTTTGCCATGGCGCTGCCCATAGGCCGCACCCGCTACAGCTGGCAGGGGGCCCAGGGATATTGCAATTTGCTGTTCAATTAGAGGAATCAGCCGAAAGGAGGCCAAAATGGACAAACAAGAGTGCCGCCAGCTGGCTCGCCAGCGTTTGGCCCAGCTGACGCCCCAGGCGTTGGAGGGGCGCGGCCAGGCCTTTTGCCAAAAGCTGCTGGCCATGGAGGATTACCAGCGGGCTCACACGGTGTTTTGCTACCTTTCGGTGGAAAGGGAACCGGATACGTATCCATTGATCCGTCAGGCCCTGGCCCAGGGCAAACGGGTGTGCGCACCGGTGTGCATCCGCCGGGGGGTGATGCGGGCACGTCTGCTCCAAAGTTTGGAGGACCTTGTGCCGGGGCGCTATCAGATCCCGATGCCGCCGGAGGGAGCCCCTTGGGTAGAGCCGGAGGAGATCGATTTTGGGGTGATCCCCTGTGTGGCCTGTGGGCGGGATGGCTCCCGGCTGGGCCATGGGGCGGGCTTTTATGACCGCTTTTTGCAGCAGGGCTCCTTTTTCCGCGTGGCTCTGTGCCATGGGGAAGCACTGCTGGACACAGTGCCCACCGACCCCCACGACCAGCGGATGGACGCCATCGTCACGCCGGAAGAGGTCTTGTTTTTTGATGGAAGGCAGGGCAGGCTATGAACCCGGTGCTCCACTCGCTGTTGCCCGCCTTTTCCATGGCTTTGCTGCTGCTTGGCGGCCTGGCGCCGCTGAACAACCGGTGGTTGCCGCCTTTGGCCACGGCTACCCTTTTGGAATGCGTGGCGTTTTTGGTGCCTATGGCGGTATTTGGGGTCATCCAGCGGCGGCTGGGCACGCCATTGCGGATGCGCCTGCGGCTTGCGCCGCCCCGCTTTTGGCCATTGACGTTTTTTGTGGCTGGGGCAGTGTCGCTGCTTTCTTTTTTCCTCAATTACCTCATGGCCTTGGCCACCGGCGGCGCCCTGTTAGAAGGAACCACGTACGACGCAGTCTCCCGGTTCGGCGGCGCACCTGGATGGCTGTTGGTGCTGGCGTTGGCCCTGTTGCCCGCTCTGGTGGAGGAGTTGTTTTTTCGGGGGGCGCTGCTCTCCGGCTTGGAAAAATGGGGGCAAGGGGCGGCGATCCTGGTTTCTTCCCTCTGTTTTGCCCTGGTCCATGGCAGCGCCGCCAACTTTTTGGGCCCTCTGGTGGCCGGCCTTCTGTTCGGCTACCTGACTGTGATCACCGGTTCTCTCTGGCCCGCTGTGGTGGGTCACCTGTGCAATAACTTGGTTTATTTGTGGATGGGCTATGTGCTCAAACGGTATGCCGCCTTTGGCATCTGGCCCTATTTTCTGCTGATCACGGTGGCCCTGTTGTTCGTGTTTACTTATTTGGCCGCTTCTTCTTTGGAGCGGCTGGTGGAAAAAGGGCGAGCGCCCCGCTTAAAAGGGGCCATAGGCCCCTTGGCGGCTGTGCAAAAGCTAGTCTGCCCGGGCGTTTTGGCTACGGCGGCCCTTTTCATCCTGAAACTTGTATTGCTGTAAGCAAAGCAGGGAGGTGCATCAATGCTTACCACAGGCCAATACGCGGCGGAAAAACAGCCGCGGCCCCGGAAAAAACGAAAAAAGAAAAACAAAGCCGGCACGATGATGAATACGCTGAGCTACTTGGTGTTTATCTTAGGCGTCTCTTTGCTGCTGGCCGGGTTCTTCATCTATGTGGCCAACGATGTGTTTGCCTTTGTGAAAGAGGAGCACGTGGTGGTGCTGGATCTGCCCGACAATGCCAGTCACAGCGAAGTGGCCACCATGTTGAAAGACGAAGGGGTCATCCAGTGCAAATGGGCGTTTAAGCTCTATGCTGCCCTGTCCACCGACAGTGATACATTCAAATCCGGCAAATTTGAAGTGAGCTCCGACATGGATTACGGCCAGATCATCAACACCCTCAACCGGGTAGCCACTTACACGGAAATGGTGGATGTGACCATCCCTGAGGGCTATACCATCCAGCAGATCGCCGAGCTGTTGGAAGAAAGCAGGGTGTGCGGCGCCGACGACCTGATCGAAACGGCCAATACCTACCCCTTCAAGCACGAGTTTTTGCAGGATGTGCCCATGGAGGAGAACCGGTTGGAGGGATTCCTCTTCCCGGATACTTACCAGTTTTATGTGAATGACAGCACGGTGCGGGTGCTCAACACCATGCTCAACAACTTCAACAACAAATACACCGATGAGATGCGGGAATTGACCGCCAATTCCGGCTTGACCATGCGGGAGATCCTGGCAGTCGCTTCCATGGTGGAACGGGAAGCCAAGCTGCCGGAAGAGCGGGCCACCATTGCCGGCGTCATTTACAACCGGCTGAACAACCCTTCGGAATTCCCCCATTTGGATATCGACGCCACTGTGCAATATGCTTTGGGTGAGCACAAAGAGCAACTGACCCAGGAAGACCTGCAGATCGACAGCCCCTACAACACCTATGTGGTGGAAGGGTTGCCGGCAGGGCCCATCTGCAACCCGGGCCTGCCCTCGATCCTGGCTGCGCTGCAGCCTGAAGACCACAACTATTACTTCTATGTGGCCAACCCGGAGGACGGAAGCCATCTGTTTGCACGGACTTATGCCCAGCACCAAGAAAATGTGGCGGCCATGCAGGCATTAGCGGGGTAGCGGATGTGAAGAAACCAGAACTGCTTTCGCCTGCGGGCGACTTTGAACGGCTGCGCTATGCCCTGGCCTATGGGGCCGACGCCGTGTACCTGGCAGGCAAAGATTTCGGCATGCGCACCGCTTCGGATAACTTTGGAGAAGAAGAGCTGCAAAGGGCGGTGGAATACGCCCACGCCCGGGGCAAGCGGGTGTTCGTCACAGTGAATACCATGCCCCGCAACGAAGAAGTGGAGCGGCTGCCCGCCTTTTTGCAGGCTTTGGAACGGATGGGGGCCGACGCCGCTATCCTGGCGGACCTGGGGGCGCTGGCCCTGTGCCAAAAATATGCGCCCCATGTGGCGCCCCACATCAGCACACAAGCCAATGTGACCAACTACCAGGCGGCCCGGGCCTACCACAGCCTGGGGGCTCGCCGCATCGTTTTGGCCCGGGAGCTGTCGCTGGAGGAAGTGGCCCAGATCCGGGACAAGACCCCACCCGAATTGGAACTGGAGGTCTTTGTTCACGGGGCCATGTGCATGTCCTATTCGGGCAGGTGCTACTTGTCGGCCTACCTGACCGGCCGGGACGCCAACCGGGGCAACTGTGCCCAGCCCTGCCGTTGGAAGTACAGCCTGGTAGAACAGACCAGGCCGGGGAAAGTTTTCCCTGTCTACGAAGGGGAAGAAGGGGCCTATGTGCTCAACTCCAAGGATCTGTGTATGCTGGAGAACATCCCGGCGCTGATCCGGGCCGGGGTGGATAGCTTTAAGATCGAGGGCCGGGTGAAGACGGCCTACTACACCGCGGTCACGGCCAACGCCTACCGGCGCGCCATCGATCTATATTGCCAGGACCCGGCGGGGTATCAGCTGCCCCAATGGGTGGCGGATGAGGTGGAGAAAGTGAGCCACCGGGAATACAGCACCGGCTTTTTCTTCGGCCCGGGCCAGCAGCGGGTGCAGGACGGAGGCTATTTGCGCACCTGGGATATCTGCGCCATGGCCCAGGGAAAAGACGCCCCCCAAGGCGCCCTTTTGACCCAGAAGAACAAATTCGCCCCCGGCGACCGGCTGGAGCTCATCGACCCCAACGGGCCGCCTCGGGCCTTTACCCTGGAAAAATTGCTGGATGAAACGGGCCAGCCCATCGACAGCGCGCCCCACCCCCACCAGACGGTGATCGTACCCCAGCTGCGGCAGCTGGACCCCATGGCGCTGCTGCGCCGGGCCCGGCCCGCTGGAGATTGAGACTGATAACCATGGAGATGTGATAACAATGGAAAAATTGGGACTGAACGAAATTCGGGAACGCTTTTTGCGTTTCTTTGAAAGCAAAGGGCATCTGCGCATCCAGAGCTATCCGCTGGTGCCGCAAAACGACAACTCCCTGCTGCTGATCAACGCGGGCATGGCGCCGCTGAAGCACTACTTTACCGGCGAGCTGACACCGCCTGCCCCCCGGGTGACCGATTGCCAAAAGTGCATTCGCACGCTGGACATCGACAGTGTGGGCAAGGATTCCCGCCATGGCACCTATTTTGAGATGCTGGGCAATTTCTCCTTTGGCGACTATTTCAAGCGGGAGGCTTGCCAGTGGGCTTGGGAGTTCATCACCCAGGAGATGAAGATGCCGGTGGACCGGCTGTATGTGTCGGTGTTCCACGAGGACGACGAGGCCTATGACATCTGGACCAAGGAGATCGGCGTGGCAGAAGACCACATGGTACGCCTGGGCCGGGAGGACAATTTCTGGGAGATCGGCTCCGGCCCCTGCGGCCCCTGCTCGGAGATCTATTTCGACCGGGGCGAGCAATACGGCTGCGGCAAACCGGATTGCGCCCCCGGCTGCGATTGCGACCGGTATGTGGAATTTTGGAACCTGGTCTTCAGCCAGTTCAACAGCGACGGCAAGGGTCACTATGAGCCGCTGGAGAAAAAGAACATCGACACCGGAATGGGCATCGAGCGGCTGGCCTGCATCCTGCAGGATGTGGAATCCCTGTTCGACGTGGATACCGTGCGCCGCATCCGGGACCATGTGTCCCGCCTGGCCGGCATCCCCTATGGCCAAGATAAGCGGAGCGATGTTTCCATGCGTATCATCACCGACCACATCCGCAGCAGCGTCATGTTGGTGTGCGATGGCGTCATCCCCTCCAACGAGGGCCGGGGCTATGTGCTGCGCCGCCTGCTGCGCCGCGCCGCCCGCCATGGCCGCCTGCTGGGGCTGACAAAGCCCTTCCTGGCAGAAGTGGCCGAGACCGTGATCCAGGAAAACGAGGGGGCCTACCCCGAGCTGCGGGAAAAGCAGGAGTACATTCAAAAGCTGATCCGCATTGAAGAAGAGCGGTTTGCCGCCACCGTGGAGAGCGGCTTGGTCAAGCTGGATGAAATGATCGGCCTGCTGAAAGGCGGGGCGGGAGACACCCTTTCCGGTGAAGACGCCTTTAAACTGTATGACACCTATGGTTTCCCCATCGACCTGACCGTCGAGATCTTGGAAGAACAGGGCATGAAATTGGCCCGGGAAGCCTTTGAAGAGCAGATGAAAGCCCAGCGCAAACGGGCCCGGGAGGCACGGGGCAACACCGTGGGCCTGGGATGGGCCGGCGACGATGTGTCGCTGAAAGAGCTGCCTGCCACAGTGTTTACCGGCTATGACCGGTTGGAAGGGCAAGGCCGGGTGCTGGCCCTTGTGGCCGAAGGGGAGCTGGCCGGTTCCCTGGGCCAGGGGGGCGAAGGTGTGGCCGTGTTGGACCAGACGCCCTTCTATGCGGAAAGCGGCGGCCAGACCTGGGATACCGGCACGCTGACTTGGCCCCAGGGCCGTGCCGCAGTGGTGGCTGTGCGCAAGACAGCAGACGGCAAATTCCTGCACCAGATCAAAGTGGAAGAGGGCCGGCTGGACGTGGAGACCACAGTGGATGCGGCAGTGGACAGCACTCGCCGGCAGGCCATCATGCGGGCCCATTCGGCCACGCACCTGCTGCAAAAGGCGCTGCGCACTGTGCTGGGCAACCATGTGGAGCAGGCGGGCTCTCTGGTGGAGCCGGACCGGCTGCGTTTTGACTTCACCCATTTCAGTGCGGTGACGCCTGAAGAGCTGCAAAAGGTGGAGTACCTGGTCAACGAAGAGATCTTGCGGGATGACCCGGTGGACATTCGGGAAATGCCCATTGACGAAGCGAAAAAGCTGGGCGCCATGGCTTTGTTTGGCGAAAAATACGGCGATATGGTGCGGGTGGTCAAAATGGGTGACTTCTCCATTGAGCTGTGCGGCGGCACCCATGTGCCCAATACAGCCCGGGTGGGGCTGCTCAAGATCTTGAGCGAAGCTTCGGTGGCGGCAGGCGTGCGCCGGGTAGAGGCCGTTGTGGGCCAGGGCGTCATCGCTATGCTGCAGGAAAGAGATGCCCTGATCGCCCATGCGGCGGCGGCCATCAAGGCAGCGCCCGTGGAGCTGGTCCACAAGGCGGAACAGATGATGGGCGAACTGCGCCAGGCATCCCATCAAGTGGAAGTGCTCAACGCCCGGGTGGCGGCCATGCGTTCGGTGGAGCTGCTGAACTTTGCCCGCACAGCCGGCGACAGCGGCGTCAACGTGCTGGCCATGCAGGTGGAGGATGTGACGCCGGATATGCTGCGCACTCTCAGCGATTCTTTGCGGGACAAAGCACCCAACCTGGTCAGCGTGCTGGCGTTGGTACACGACGGCAAGATCAACTTTGTGGCGGCCTGCGGCAAAGAAGCGGTGAAAAAGGGAGCCCATGCAGGCAATATCCTCAAGCAGATCGCCAAGATCGCCGGCGGTGGCGGCGGCGGACGGCCGGACAGCGCTACGGCTGGCGGCAAAGACGTTTCCAAGCTGGAAGAGGCGTTGGAAGCCGTGAACAACATAGTGGAACAGATGGTAAAGTGAGGGATACGATGGACTGCGTTTTTTGTAAGATCATAGCGGGGGAGATCCCCTCGAAAAAACTGTACGAAGATGATATGGTCTATGCCTTCTATGACATCGAGCCTGCGGCGCCGGTACACTTTCTGGTAGTGCCGAAAGAACATGTGCTGGAATCCTGCGCCCAGGTGCAAGAGGAGCATGCGGCCTTGATCGGCCATATCTTCCATGTGATCGCCCAGTTGGCCCGCCAGCTCGATCTGGCGGGAGGCTACCGGGTGGTGACCAACTGCGGCGCCGACGCGGGGCAGACAGTGCAGCATCTGCACTTCCACGTGTTGGGCGGCGGCCCCTTGGGCGCCATGGCGTAATAGAGATGGACCAGGCTAAGGGCCGGCGGTTGTGCTGGGTGGCTGCCGGCGCAGCCCCGGCCCTTTGGCTGGGCGCCCAGCTGCTGATCCATGGGATCTTGCTGCCCGCCGCTGTGGCGGCTGCCGGTGCGTTCCTTGCGCTTCTGGTGCCCCTGGCTGGTGGGCGGCGCGCCATTTGGCTGTGGCTGGCCGGCTGTGGGGCAGGCCTTGCCCTGTTCGGCCTGTACCAGACCCGGGTGGTGGAGCCCCAGTGGCGGCAAGCCGGGTGGAGCGGTACGCTGCGCTGCCAGACGACTGGCTATGCCCAAGGCATGGGAGAGTATGGCCAGGTGGAATGCCGGGCGCTGGCCCTGGGGGAAGAGGAGGTTTCCTTCTCCTTCCGCCTGTACTTGACAGATGCCAGCCCGGATCTGGGGCCGGGTCAGACCTTGCAGGTGGAAGCAAGGCTGGACCGGGCGCCGCTGGACAGTTTGCGTGGTTTGTCCAAACAAGGGCAGTTTTTAACGGCCCGGCAGATCGGCGGGCTGGAAGTGGAGACGGGCAGCCCTGCCTGGTGGAGCTGGGCCCCGCGGACGGCACGCCACATGCAGGAGTGCTTTGCCCGCTGGCTGCCCCAGCGCCAGGCGGCGCTGCTGACCGGCATTACCACTGGGCAAAAAGATGCATTCACCGCCCAGCAGCGGCGGGATCTGAATTTGAGCGGTACTTCCCACCTGACGGCAGTATCCGGCCTGCATGTGTCTGTATTGCTGTCGCTGTGTGTGCTGGCCCTGGGAAAAAGAGGAGGCTTGGCCTTGGGCGTTCCGCTGTGCCTGGGCTTTGCCTGGCTGTCCGGCTTTACTCCCTCCGCCGTGCGGGCCGTGGTAATGGCCTGCCTGCCCGCCGGGGCAATGGCTTTGCGGCGGGAGAGCGATTCCCTCACCGGGCTGGCGGCCGCCCTGCTGGTGCTGCTTTTGTGGAACCCCATGAGCGTGCTGGATGTGGGGCTGCAGCTGTCTTTCGGCGCCACACTGGGGCTGATCTTGTTTTTGCCGCCTTTGCAGCAGGCCATTGGACGCCGGTTTGCCGGCGGTGGCTGGCGCCGGTTGTGCCGGGGCGTGCTGCACTCCCTGGCGGCCAGCGGCGCGGCTTTGTGCTTTACTTTGCCTCTGTCTGCCCTGGTATTTAGCCGGGTGTCCCTGGTCTCGCTGTTGACCAATCTGCTCATCGTGCCGCTGCTGCCGCCTATTTTGGCACTGGGGCTGGCCCTTCCCCTGGTGGAATGGTGCCGCCCGCTGGCTGTGGCAGTATCCGGCGCCCTCCGTTTGCTGCTGGGCTGGGTAGATGGCGTACAGCATGCCAGCGCCCAGCTGCCCTTTGCCTCAGCCCGAGGCGGCGCGGCATTTTTGTTGGTCTTTGGCCTGCTGGCTGCCGGTTGGGCGTTGTTTGCCCTGCGCCGCAGGTCGGTGGGGGCAGGTTTGGGCGGCATGGCCTTGTTGGCCTCGCTGTGTTTGATTCTGGGGGCGGTGGAGAGCAGCGTCATGCAGACGATCCATTTGGTAAACTGCGGTGGAAGCGCCCTGCTTCTGGCGGAGCAAGGGGGCCGGGTACAGGCCCTTTGCGCAGGCCCGTGGCAGGGGGATGCTTTTTATCAAACTGCCCAGAATGCTTTGGACCGGCTGGGAGGCGACCGGGTGGAAAGGCTGTGGCTCACAACGCCCCAGGGCATCGCCCCCATCGATGAGACCGACCACTGGGCCCAGGTGGATACCGTAGCCGCACCGGCGGGCAGCGTGCCGGGGCAGATGGTGGGGCGCAGGGCCATGGAATACCGAGCAGGCGGTGCCTTTTCCTTTGCCGGCGGCCAGGGCGTACTGCTGCCGGGCGGGGAGTCCTACGGCGCTCAGCTGGGCTTTTCCCGCGGCAGGGTCTTGTTGGGCTGCGGCTTGGAACCGGCTCAGCTGCTGGCCATCGTCCAGCAGACCGGCGCCCGTGCCGATATTTTGGTGGTGGATGCAGCCTATGGAGAAGATCTGCCCCGGCTTGCGGCGGTCTGCCAGCGGGTAGAGCCCCAGCTGCTGGTGTGCATCCAGCCGGATTATGCCGAGGAAGAGACCTCATTGGGCGCCGCTTTCCAGGGGCCCATTGCCTATTTACAGCCCTTTGATTCGCTGGATTGGACGATGCCCCGGCAGTGGGGCCAAAAAGGGGAGGCGAAAGGATGAAAAAGACGGAAAATGGGGCCTATGCCAAGCTGCGCCGCGACGTGGCGGAGGGCCACACCGAGAATCTCTACCTGTTTTATGGGGAAGAGACCTACTTGAAGGAGCACTACAAAGACCGGCTGGTCCAGCTGTTTGGCGGCCAGGGGTTTGCCGATTTCAATGTGGTGGTGTTGGATGGCGATGGGGTGACGGCCGACGATTTGGCGGATGCAGTGGAAAGCCTGCCTGTCATGAGCGACCGCAAGCTGGTGCTGGTGCGGGATCTGAATTTGAGCCGCCCGCCTGCCGGCCTGAAAGACCAACTGCAGGCCATATTGGAAAACGTACCGGATACCGTCTGCCTGGTCCTCTACTTTGATACCCTGGAATACAAGCCGGACAAACGGCTGAAACTGTGGCAGACTGCTTTGAAAAAAGGCCAGGCAGTGGAATTTTCCAAAGCGCCTCCCAGCGAATTGTACCCTTGGATCCAGCGGCGGTGCAGTGCATTGGGCAAGACCATCGGCCGGCAGGAATGCGAGTATTTGACGTTTGTGTGCGGCAGCCTGATGACGAACCTGGCCAGCGAGATCGATAAGATCGCCGCGGGCACACCGGGGGAGGCCATTGGCAAACGGGATATAGACCGGCTGGCTTGCCGGGTCTTGGAAGCCCAGATCTACCAGCTGACCGACTGCATCTCCAGCGGGGATACGGCGGCGGCCATCCGTACCCTGCGGGATCTGTTGGCCCTGCGATTCGAGCCTGTGGTGCTGGCCGGCGCCATTGCCCGGCAGGTGCAAAAGCTCTATGCCGCCAAACTGGTGCTGCAGCAGGGAATGGGCGAAGAAAAGCTGATGGGGCTCTTCGCCATGCGCTCCAGCTACCCGGCCAAGCTGCTGCTGCGCGCGGCCCAGAAGAGGAGCCTGCCATGGCTGCGCCGGGCGCTGCATCTCTGTGCCCAGGCGGATGTGGAGCTGAAGAGCAACGTGCCAGACGACGCCCGCGTGTTGGAACTGCTGCTGCTGCGCATGGCGGCGCCAGAAGGGGGGACCCTATGATCCGCATCGAGCCCGCCATTGTCGTAGAAGGGCGATACGACAAAAACAAGATCAAGCAGCTGTTCGACACCGTTGTGCTGGATACGGCAGGCTTCGGCATTTTTAAGGACCGAGAAAAAGCAGCTTTCATCCGCCGGCTGGCACGCACCAAAGGGATCTTGGTCCTCACCGATTCGGATCACGCCGGTTTTCAGATCCGCAACTACATCAAGAACATCGCCGCAGGCGGCAAGGTCTATCACGCCTATACGCCGGACCTCTACGGAAAAGAGCGGCGGAAGAGCCGCCCCTCCCGGGAGGGAAAGCTGGGGGTGGAAGGCGTGCCCGACCAGGTGATCATAGAGGCGGTGCGGCGCAGCGGCGTGCCCATGGAAGAGGGGGCAGCCCGCCAGCGGAGCAGCATGACCAAATCGGATTTTCTGGATTGGGGGCTGGCTGGGCCGGGCAGCGCCGCCCGGCGCAAAAAATTGTTGGCTGCCCTGGAATTGCCCGAAGACATGACGGCCAATGCCCTGTTGGAAGCAGTCAATGTGCTGTGCAGCCGTTGGGAGGTACAGCAGCTGTGTCAAACATTGCAGGCAGAGGGCGACAAAAAGCCGTGAAACTTGAGTTTCACGGCTTTTTGCTTGTGAGAGAATGAGAATGAGTGGAGGAAATTGTGGATTTCCGTTGTAACAACGGAAACGGATAGCGCCGAACACACGCTTTTCAGCGCCACCCGTTTCGGTTATTTATGTGGGAGGATCAGTGTTCTAAGTTTTGAGATGCAATAGGAATGAGGTGAATGAGTGAGGAGTCGGTGATTTGAAAAAATTACTGGGCCAAGGCAGCTCCCAGTGTCTTGCATTGGGCGGTCTCTTCAGCGCCCGGCGCGCCGCAGACCATGACGCCCTGGCTGCCCACCAGTGCAGCGCCTGCTTTTTCACAGCGCTCCTGCCAATCGCGCATCCATTGCCCATCGCCCCAGCCATAGGAGCCGAAGAGCAACAGGGGCTTGCCTTGTAAGTGAGGTTCCAGCTCAGTAAAGAAAGGCTCGAATTCAGCTTCTTCCAGCACTTCTGCCCCCATAGCTGGGCAGCCCAGCGCCAAAGCATCGTAAGCGGCTGCCTCTTGGGCAGAGATGCCAGAAACCTCAGTCAGATGGACATCGGCGCCCGCTTCCTTGGCACCGGCGGCCACAGCTTCTGCCATCTGGGCTGTGTTGCCTGTCTGCGACCAGTAGATCACAGCGATCTTCTTCATGTTCATACCTCCTGTTTGCAGGAATCGAGAATGGTGATGCTAAGCGAATAAAAGTTGGGGGATGCTGGCCCCTGCAGCTACCCGGCGGCACAAGTAATCCCGGCAGTCATCGTAGCGCTGAAAGGTGTGTCGCGCCCTTTCTTCGTCGGAATACACTTTCCAGTAGCCGCACAGGATGCATCCCTTGCCCTGGCAGCGCTGAAAGGCCTCCACATCGCTGGGGGGATACCCCAGAAATAAGCCCACCTCGTGAGGAAAGGCGGAGCAGCTGCGAATGCGCTTTTGCAGATGGGCCAGCTGTTCGGACAGGCTGCCCGACGGGGGGTAGCCGGCCTGCAGCAACATCCGCCGCTGGGGTGGCCGCCGCAGCAGCGCTTGCAGCTGGGCAGGGGAATGGACGAGAAGGAGGGCGGAGGTACTGCAGCGGCACAGCATTTCCAGCCGGATGCCTTTGGCAGACAACAGGCGGTCATATTCGCAGATGGCCGCAGTCAGCCGTGGGATCTGTTCGCTGGATAGCCGGATGAGGTTGGCCGGTTTGATGCCCAGCAGCGTCGGGGCGCAGTGCAGAGCAAGCAGTTGATCCATCTCTCGCATGAGGGCCTCCTTCCTGGAAATAGTTAGCTTAAGCTAACTAAATGGAGAAAGAAAAGGAACCGAAGTTCCTACATGGTGTAGTTAGTTTTTGCTAACCACGGACACATCATACCATGCCATGGTGGGGCTGTCAAGAGAAATTTGAAAATTCTTTTTCAGTTTTTTTACGCTTGCCAGAAGGAAAGTGCGATCAATGGACGCAAAAAGGTTGCAAAAATACAGGTACTGCCACAGGGCCAAGGGCTGGCGCCGGGCAGGCAAAATGCCTGGCAGTGTGCGTCATCCCTTGGCAGAAAAGTCGCCTTGCTTTTGCAAATAGGCTTTCAGTTTTTCAAAGGTCTCTTCGCTCAAATCGTGTTCCACACGACAGGCATCGGCCGCCGCCACTTCGGGCGTGACACCGATGGCGACAAACCACTGGGAGATCAGACGGTGACGCTCATAAATGCGCTCCGCCACCTCCAAGCCGCTTTCGGTCAGCTCGATCCACCCTTCGGGCGACATGGTGATATAGCCGTTTTCCCGCAGGAGCGACATGGCCCGGCTGACGCTGGGTTTGGAAAAATTCATATGATGGACTACATCGATGGAGCGTACACTGCCCTTTTGTTCTTTGAGCATCAAAATAGCTTCCAAATAGTTTTCAGAGGATTCGAAGATCTTCACGGTTTCAGCCTCCCTTTCCAGACTGCAATTACGTTCACGACCCATACAATAGAGGAAAGAAAAAGGCGGCAAAAAGGAAAATGCAGTTCCCGCCGCCGGTATCATACCAGCTAAACCCCCAGATAAGAGGACGATTTACACGATGGATATTCAGTGAACAACATTATAACACGAAACAAAAAAACGTTCAACCAAAGAAAAAGAAGGTTAGCCATTGACAACTGAGGTTAGTTATGGTAAACTGTAGCATCGGTAAGAAAGTTAGGGATAAGCAACCGCATAGGCGGCCATCCCTGGTTGAAAAAAAGAAAGGAGTGATGGCTATCACGCCATTGTCCATGGCCCAAAGTGGCGAGACTCAGGTAGTCAAAAAGATCCATGGCAAAGATGAGACCAAACGTTTTTTGGAGAGTTTGGGATTTATCGAGGGGGCTGGGGTAACGATTGTCTCGGAACTGGCCGGCAACTTGATCGTCAATGTCAAGGATACCCGCGTAGCCATCAGCAAGAGCATGGCAAACCGCATCATGGTGTAAAACACGGGCCGGGCAGCCCGGCGCCTTGCATGTATGAAAGGCATAGACTGCCCGGCCTGCAGCGCGCTGACAGACGGCGCAATGGAAATATATGTGGAAAGAGAGGCATTGCAGATGAAGACACTGCGGACGGTGAAGTGCGGCGAGACTGTCACCGTGACCCGGCTGGAAGGGGCTGGCCCCTTGAAACGCCGGATCATGGACATGGGTATCACCAAAGGCACGGCAATCTATGTGCGCAAAGTGGCACCTTTAGGCGATCCGGTGGAGGTCACTGTGCGGGGCTATGAGCTGTCCTTGCGCAAGCAGGACGCCGATTGCATCCAGGTGGAATAGCAGGGGAGCCTGCTTTTTTGCTCGAGAGTTAGTGAAAACTAACTAATTGATCGGATCTTCAGAGAGGAGTAAAACCATGTCAACGACGATAGCGCTCGCAGGCAACCCAAACTGCGGCAAGACAACAATGTTCAACGCGCTGACCGGTTCCCGCCAGTTTGTGGGCAACTGGCCCGGCGTGACTGTGGAAAAGAAAGAGGGCAAGCTGAAAGGCCACACAGATGTGACCATCACCGACTTGCCGGGCATTTATTCCCTTTCGCCCTACACATTGGAAGAAGTGGTCAGCCGGAACTACCTGATCCAGGAAAAACCGGATGTGATCTTAAACCTGGTGGATGCATCCAACATTGAAAGAAACCTGTATTTGACCACGCAGCTCACCGAAGTGGGCATCCCTGTGGTCGTCGCTTTGAATATGATCGACGTGGTGAAGCGCAACGGCGACACCATCGATACGGCAAAATTGAGCAAGATGCTGGGCTGCCCTGTCATCGAAACTGCAGCCGTCAAGGGGCAAGGGACCATGGAAGCGGCAGAACGGGCAGTCAAGCTGGCCCAGGAAAAGGGGAAGGCCACGTTCCAACATAGCTTTGACGACCGGGTGGAACAGGCCTTATCCGCCATTGGAGACGTGATCCAGGGCCGGTTTGATGACACTTATCTGCGTTGGTATGAAGTGAAGCTGTTCGAGCGGGATGAAAAGGTGTTGGAACAGCTGAAGCTGGATCAATCCACGGCCAACCGGGTGGAACAGATCATCAAAGAATGCGAAGAGCAATTCGACGACGACAGCGAAAGCATCATCACGAATGAACGGTACGCCTACATAGCCAACGTAGTCAAAGCCTGCGTCAAGAAAAAGAAGACGGGCATCAGCACCTCGGATAAGATCGACCGCATTGTGACAAACCGTATTTTGGCACTGCCCATCTTTGCGCTGGTGATGTTTGCCGTCTATTACATCTCCATCGGCACTGTCGGCACCATGGCGACCGATTGGACCAACGACACCCTGGTAGCCACCTGGATCCAAGGCGGGCTGTCCAGCTTTTTGGAGAGCATCCATTGTGCCGCCTGGCTGCAAGGGCTGATCGTCGACGGCATCGTAGGCGGCGTAGGCGCCGTCATCGGCTTTGTGCCCCAGATGCTGGTCTTGTTCTTGCTGCTGTGCATCCTGGAAGATGTGGGCTATATGGCCCGCGTCGCCTTTATCATGGACCGCATCTTCCGCCGTTTTGGCCTTTCCGGCAAGAGTTTTATTCCCATGCTGGTGGCCACTGGCTGCGGCGTGCCGGGCATCATGGCTTCCCGCACCATTGAGCAGGACCGTGACCGGAAGATCACCATTATGACCACCGGTTTCATTCCCTGCGGTGCCAAAATGCCCATCATCGGCTTGTTTGCCGGTGCCCTGTTCGGCAATTCCGGCTTAGTAGCAGTATCTGCTTACTTCATCGGCGTGGCCGCTGTCATCATCTCCGGTATTATTTTGAAGAAAACGAAGATCTTTGCCGGCGACCCGGCTCCCTTCGTCATGGAGCTGCCGGCCTACCATGTGCCCAAGGCCGTGAACATCCTGCGGGGCACGTGGGAGCGGGGCTGGTCCTTCATCAAACGGGCCGGCACTGTGATCTTGCTGTCCTCCATCATCTTGTGGTTCCTCCAGGGCTTTGGCTTTGTAGATGGCGCTTTCGGCATGGTGGAAGACAACAACAGTTCGCTGTTGGCCTCCATCGGCAGATTTGTGGCACCCATCTTCGCACCCCTGGGTTTTGGCTCTTGGAAACCCGCTGTGGCCAGCTTTACCGGTTTGATCGCCAAGGAAAACGTAGTTGGCACTTTTGGCGTGCTCTATGGCTTTGCAGAAGTGGCGGAAGACGGCCAGGAGATCTGGGCCAACATCGGCGCCGACTTCACGGCGCTGACGGCTTATAGCTTTATGATCTTCAACCTGCTGTGCGCCCCCTGTTTTGCTGCCATGGGCGCCATCAAACGCGAGATGAACAATGCCAAATGGACCCTGGGCGCCATCGGCTATATGTGTGGCTTTGCCTACCTGGTCTCCTTGATGGTCTACCAGTTCGGCAGACTGTTTACAGGCGGCGGCTTTGGTGTTGGCACTGTAGCGGCTCTGGTGGTTCTGGCTGGTTTCCTCTACCTGCTGTTCCGCAAGGCCCCCACAGAAGAAGTCAAAGGCAACTTGAGAAGTGTGGCAAGTTCCCGGGCTGGCGACTGATAGAACGACTCTACTTTCAAAAAGGAGGGCACTTATGAACCTTCCCACTGTGATCGTGGCGCTTGTTGTAGCTGGAGTGGCCTTTTTGGCCGCCCGTTCCTTGCGCAAAAGCGGCAGTTGTGATTGCGGCGGCGGGTGTTCGGGCTGCAGTGGCTGTCATTCGGCCTGCGGCGCCGGGCACCAGCACCGGTCTTAAAGGATAACATCTGATCCGCTTGATTTGAAAAAAGCTCTGCCAAAGAGATGGCAGAGCTTTTTTCGTCCTTCGGCCGCTCAGAGGGTGCAAAAAAGACTGGATGACTGGAGAGCCCATGCACATTGAAGTGGGCCAGATGAGGCAGAGACAGAACAGCGCTCCAAGATGGAGAAGAGGTCTTGGCAGCCATTCGCAGCTGAGATTCCGGTGCTAGGTGGGGCCGCAGCTCTCGCACATGGGGGAGAGCCGTTTGTACTGGACGAAAGCAAGCATGGGCATAGGGGCAATAGAGGGCCAATGCCAGGCCATAGCGGTGAACACAGGGGAAAAGTTAAGCGCATAAAACAGATGGATAGGCGGGTCAAAGCCAAAGAGAGGCAGGGAGAAAACACAAGGCTTTTGAGACAGCGCCCGCTCCATGCAGGGAAAGTCAGCACAAAAAAAGCGCCGGAAACATCCGGCGCTTAGAAGGTTATCTTGTGTTAGAAGACACGGCCAGCACCCACATAGTGGCTGGCGTAGTAGCCGCTGGACATCGTATCGATGCACACGGTGCGGCCCGAAGAGGGGGAATGGATGAACTGATTGTTGCCCACATAGATGCCCACATGGCCGATGCCGCTGCCGCCGTTGGTGAAGAACACCAAGTCGCCGGCTTTCAGCTGATCCCGGCTCACCTTAGCCAAGCTGCTGTACTGCGCAGAAGAGCTGTGGGGCAGGCTGATGCCGAAATGCTTGTACACATAGCTGGTAAAGCCGGAGCAATCAAAACCGCTGGGGGTGGAACCGCCATATACATAGGGGGTACCGATGAATTGCTTGGCATAAGAGATCACATCCGAAGTGACAGAAGAAGCGCCAGGCTCACTGGCCGCTTGCTGCTGCAAAGGAACGATCTCGATGTAATCCGGGCTGACATAGCCCTGTACGCCATTGTATGTCACCTGGAACCAACCTTTGTTGATGCCGGTGATGGTGGCCACTGTACCCTGGGGCAGAGTGGTCAGCACCACGCTGTCGGTAGAAGGATAAGAACGGACATTCAAAGCAGAAGCCGTCACTTTTGCACCGCCGCCGTTGACATCCATCACATCCAGTACATCCAGGTATTCTGCGCTGACATAGCCCGGGTTGCCGTTGATGGAGATGCTGGCCCAACCGTTTTCATCGACGTCGAGAATACATACTCTGTACCCATTGTACAGCTTATCGATTATCGGCGCCGATTCCGAAGGGGCGCTGCGGAAATTCAGTGTACCAGTGTCGACGATGCCGCCTTTCAGCTCCGCCGCATCGGCACCTACCACCAGGGTAGCGCTCAGAGCGGCGGTGACCATCATTGTCTTCAAAACCTTCAAACCTTCGTAAAGCATTTGTACCTCCGTTTTGTTTCGGGACGGTTATTTTTGATGCAAAGCCCTCTCAAGCCAGATCGAGGCAATGTCCATTGCGTTGTATAGACCGTCTTTTTCTGTGGATTTCACGACTTTGTCCATGGCGCTGATGTCGGGGTCGGTCAGCTGCAGTTCCACGCGAACTTTTGTCGCCACAGACAGATCCTTTTTCTTGGCGCTCTCCAGTACCTTCATCATGATGATGTACTTTTCCGCCATACTGCCATAATAGATCGTGTCGTCTTTTCTCATCAAAGGGCGGCCCTTATAAGTCAGGGGCCACGAGTTATTGCTCTTGTTCGTCGTCATGCGTTTACCTCCGACAGTAATCATTATATCAAAAGAGTAACAAAAGTCAAACAAAATAGTTACAAAAGATATACAAAATTTCAGCTGAAAATTTGTAACCCCTTGTATTTTCAAGGGTTTCGGAGGTACAAATGGCTACAAATTGGTAAAAAGGCATTGTATTTATTCTGTTATCAATGTGCATTTTTATGCGCGAATTGCATGAAATGGACTCCCGCCCAGGGGCAGGAGTCCAAGGGAAACCGTCAATCAGCCAGATAACGGCGGACCAGCTCTTGCAGCAGCTCGTCCCGATCGATCTTGCGGATAAGACTGCGGGCATTGTTGTGGTTGGTGATGTAGGTCGGGTCCTCCGACAAAATATACCCTACGATCTGGTTGATGGGATTGTAACCTTTTTCGCGGAGAGCGTCATAAACATCGGTGAGGATCCGCTTCATCTCTCTTTCAGAATCGTCCGTGATCTGGAATTTTCGTGTTCCGTCAAACAAACTAGTGCCCCCCTTCACAAGGTAGTTCACAACCCATTATACACAAACTGGGGCCAAATGTAAAGGGAAAACCGGCACAAAGGCCATAGTTTTGACTCAGTGTCCGGTAGCCCGGGCGGGCGTAACGGGTGCTACCGGCCGCCTTGCCGCTCGATTCACAGCGGCTGCGCTCCCGGTCTCTTCCACCGTCACACCCACCGGTCCGGTGGCCCGGACAGGCGTGACGGGCACTTTCGGTCGTCTTGCCGCTCGATTCACAGCGGCTGCGCTCCCGGTCTCCTCCCACGTCACACCCGCCGGCGTTGCCGGCTTAGCGGCGGATGACCGCATTACAATCGGTTTCCAGGCGGGCCAGCACTTTTTTCATCACAGCGTCGGCCTCTTCGTCGGTCAAGGTGTGGTCATAGCTGCGCAGGGCCAGGGAGAAAGCCACGCTTTTTTTGCCCTGCTCCACTTGTTCGCCCTGGTAGACATCAAAGAGGGTCAGCTGCTCCAAGGCCTTACCGGCGGCAGCGCGGATGGCTTTTTCCAGATTCAGCACAGGCAGCTCCTCCTGGCAGAGAAGCGCCAGATCCCGGGTGATGGCGGGGAACTTGGGCAGGGGTCTGTATTCCTTTTGCCGGTCCACCCGCTGGAAGAGGGAGAGCATATCCAGCTCACACACGTAGAACTCGGCGCCGATGCCGTAATTGCGCAGCACGGTGGGATGGATCTGGCCCACGACACCCACTTGCTGGCCGTCGCCATCCACAATGGCGGCAGTGCGGCCCGGGTGATAGGTGGGGTTGTCCCGGCAGGGCACAAACTCCAGGCCGGGGATGGACAGGCGCTGGAAGATGGCCTCCAAGGCGCCTTTCAACGTGAAGAAATCGCCATCGCCATACAGGCCCATCACCAGGGTGGGGCGCTCATCAGGCAGCACGGAAAGGTCGGCTTTGCCCTCTTTCACCTGGGGCAGATAGATCTTGCTCAGCTCGAAGAAGCGGCCGGCAGGCAGGCGGTAATTGTAGTTGCGGGCACACACTTCCAGCAGACCGGGCAGGGCAGTGGTGCGCATCAGGCTTTGGTCCTCACCCAAAGGGTTGGAAATGACAGTGGCGACCCGCAGGGGCGAATCAGCGGGCAACAGCAGCTTGTCGTAGACCTTGGGGCTTTGGAAGGACAAAGTCATGATCTCGTTGTAACCCGCAGCCAGGCAAGCGTCGGAAAGATCCCGTTCAAAGCGCTGATAGGGGTTCAAGCCGCCCTGGGTCACTTCGCCGCCAAACAGGGTGGGCTCAATTTTGTCATAGCCGTAAATGCGGGCCACTTCTTCGGCGATGTCCGCCATGGTCTCCACATCGTCGCGCCAGGAGGGAACTGTAATGGTACGGCCCTCCACTTGGAATTGCAGGTCTTTGAGGAAGCGGACCATGTCCTCTTCTGGGATTTGGGCGCCCAGGAAGCGGCAGATCTTCTCCGGTTCCAGGGGCAGAGTGCGCACCAGCTTTTTCTCCGGGTAAGCGTCGATGACGCCGGTGATGATCTCGCCCGCACCCAGCTCTTCCACCAGCTGGCAGGCGCGCATCAGGGCAGGCATGGTGTTTTCGCAGTCCAGACCCTTTTCATAGCGGCCCGAAGCCTCGGTGCGCAGCCCCAGCTTCCGGGAGGTCACGCGGATGGAGGGGCCGTGGAACGTGGCAGATTCAAACACGATCATCTGGGTGCTTTCGGTGATCTCACTGTTCAGGCCGCCCATGACGCCGGCCACACCCACCGGCTTTTTGGGGTCGGTGATCAGCAGCATGCTCTCGTCCAGCTGCCGCTCTTGGCCGTCCAGGGTGGTAGTGGTCTCGCCGGCCCGGGCCCGGCGCACGATGATGGCATTGTCGTCGATGCAGCGGTAATCAAAGGCGTGCATGGGCTGGCCGTATTCCAGCATGACGTAGTTGGTGATGTCCACGATGTTGTTGATGGGGCGCACGCCGGCGGCGCGCAGCCGGTCCCGCATCCACTTGGGAGAGGGAGCGATCTTGATGTTGCGGGCCATGGCGGCACAATACCGGGGGCACAGGTCCGCATCTTCAATGGTCACTTGCAGCAGGTCGCGGATCTCGCCTTCCGCCGGGCGGGCAGGGGGCTGAGGCAACCGCAGGGGCAGCTCGAAGGAAGCGGCCGTCTCCCGGGCTAAACCGATGACGCTCAGACAATCCGGCCGGTTGGGGGTGATCTCAAATTCGAACACCGTGTCATCCAGCCCCAGCGCACGGGTCACAGGCTGGCCCAGCACCGCTTCTTCGCCTTCGTTTTGATACACCAGAATGCCGTTGGGGTCGGCGTAGGGCAGATCGTGCAGGGTGAGCCCCAGTTCGGCAAAAGAGCACAGCATGCCGTTGCTCTCTACGCCCCGCATCTTCGTCTTTTTGATGACCACGCCGCCGGGCAGATGAGCGCCGTGGAGGCAGGTGGGCACCACATCGCCGACGGTCAGGTTTTTGGCGCCGGTGACGATCTGCACTTGTTTGTCGCCCACATCGATCTGGCATACCACCAGTTTGTCGGCATCCGGGTGCTTTTCAATGGAGAGCACCTTGCCCCAGACTACGTTGCTGATCTGGTCGGCCGCATTTTCCCAGCCTTCCACTTTGGAGCCGGTCATGGTCATGCGGGCCGCGTAGGTTTTGGGGTCCTTGTCAATGGACACATAGTCGTTGAGCCACAGATATGGTAAATTCATCGCTCTGATATCTCCTTTCCTGGTTTGCCTTAGAACTGTGTGAGGAACCGCAGGTCGTCTTCGTAGAACAGGCGCAGATCATCGATTTTATACCGCTGCATGACGATGCGTTCCAAACCGATGCCAAAGGCAAAGCCGGAATATTCCTCCGGATCGATACCGCAGACCGAGAGCACCTTGGGGTGCACCATGCCGCAGCCCAAAATTTCAATGAAGCCCTCCCCTTTGCACAGCGGGCAGCCTGCGCCGTGGCATTTGAAGCAGGTCACATCCATTTCGGCGGAAGGCTCCGTGAAGGGGAAGTGGTGGGGGCGGAAGCGCACCCGGGCCTCTTCGCCATAGAGGCGCTTGGCGAACACTTCCAGCGTACCTTTCAGGTCGCCCATGGTAATGCCCTTGTCCACCACCAGGCCCTCGATCTGGTGGAACACAGGGGAGTGGGTGGCATCCACTGCATCGCTGCGGTACACACGGCCGGGCGCGATGACACGGATGGGGGGCTTCTGCTTTTCCATGGTGCGGATCTGCATGGGGGAAGTCTGGGTGCGCAGCACGATGTTGTCGTTGATGTAGAAGGTATCCTGGGTATCCCGGGCCGGGTGGTTTTTGGGGATGTTCAGCGCTTCGAAGTTGTAATAATCCAGTTCCACCTCTGGCCCTTCGGCAATGGAGAAGCCCATGCCGGTGAAGATGTCGTACAGTTCATACAGCACGGTGTTCAGCGGATGGCGTTTGCCCAAAGGCAGTTTTTGGCCGGGCAGCGTCACATCGATGGTCTCGGTCTGCAGTTTGTGGGCGATCAGGCGCTGGGCCAATTCGGCCTGCTCCCGCTCGATGGCCTCTTCGATCTTGGCCCGGACCTCGTTGGCCAGCTGGCCGATGACAGGCCGTTCTTCGGCGGACAGTTTGCCCATCCCCCGCAGGATAGCGGTCAACTCACCCTTTTTGCCCAGGTATTTCACCCGGGCCGCTTCCAGTTCTGCTTTGGAAGAGGCATGTTCCACTTCTGCCAAAGCGGCTGAAAGGATCTGACTGAGCTGTTCTTTCATGGTTTGCACTCCTTTTATTTTCCATGTTCTTTTGTTCTCGGCAGCAGGATGGCAACAAAAAAGGCTTCCATCCCAAAGGGACGAAAGCCGGACTTCCGCGGTACCACCCTGATTTCCGCTCTGCATAGGCAGGCAGACACTCAAACAGCCGTAACGTGGCCAGACGCCGGGGCCTACAGCAAGCAGGTTCAGCCCAAGTGCTCCAAAGTGAACTTCCCAGTCTGTACCCGTTGGCGGCTTACAGCCGGTGGCCGCCATTCTCTGCCCGGGGAATCAAAACCGGTACTCTCTTTTTCATCGCATCGCCATGTTTGATTTTCCATTAAAATTATATATATCACATCGGCAAAAGAAAAGCAACGTTTTTTTGCTGGGCCGGCAACGCCGGCGGGTGTGACGTGGGAGGAGACCGGGAGCACAGCCGCTGCGAACCGAGCGGTAAGACGGCCGGTAGCACCCGATACGCCCGCCCGGGCCGGCAACGCCGGCAGGTGTGACGTGGGAGATATCCGGCAACACAGCCGCCGCGAACCGAGCGGTAAGA
>JABLTT010036687.1_pt1 | contig 43752 bp, 40 predicted proteins | sample 7160061 | NCBI WGS metagenome assembly JABLTT01 (sample SAMN14651232, study PRJNA627086) | human gut metagenome | isolation source: feces | host: Homo sapiens
AAGGCTGGCAAGACTACAACTGTAACACGTAAGGTTACTCTTGATACTGGCGCACCGGTATTCGAGAAAGTTACTCTTACTCCTAACCCAGTTGATTGCGGTAAGACATTCGTTATCTCTGTTAAGGTAACTGACTAGCCTAACGTGGTTATTAAGCTGGAGGGAGTTGTTGATAGCGTACCTGTAGTTTTTACAAGGAGAGACGGGGATTGGTGGGAAACCACTGTCCCCAAAACCCTTAACGGGGTGTATGTTGTAGAACTTACCGCTACAGATGAGGCAGGCAATATAGCTTATACAGCGAAATATATACTGACCATAGACATTACAGCCCTAAGAGTGAAATTACAGCGCTATCCATATAGTGCAAAAGTAAGAGTAGGACGGTATTTTGCGAGATTGAAGTAATAACGGGAGGAGTAACATGCAAGTCATAATTGATTTTGGCGAAACGAGACATATAATGCTGGAGGTTGTTTCAATTAAAAATGATGAATTTGTTATCTCCTCAGCTTCATATGTACTACGAAACGAACAGACTGGAGAAGACGAAACAGCTGGAAGTTGCAATATAATAGAGCATTTAATTGATACCATGATCGAACCGAAAGAAAAAGGCGAATATCAGTTGATGGTGACTTACAAAATTGCAGACGAGACGCTGATTGATGCAGTGAAAGTGGTGGTGATGTGATATGGCTCAGCCTATGATTGCCATTACAAATGTGAAAATAAGTCCAAACCCAGTTAAGACGGGCGAATCTTTTAAGATTGCCGTAAAAATAATTGAACTTACAGAAGATAGTATCAGACTTCCTTACAGACTTGGACGCAATGCATCGTCTGGTCCGAAAGTATAGGACTGTATTTCAGAAAGGAGAAATTATGAATATTATCGAAACAAACCTTAAATTTGGAGCATTATCCACACGTAAAGCAACCAAGAGAGCAATCCTGCATCACGCAGAAGCTTCTAAGTGTACTGCAGAAGATATCCACCGTTGGCACAAACAGAATGGATGGTCCGGTGCTGGTTATCACTTCCTGGTCCGCAAGGATGGATCCATCTACAGACTTCGACCAGAGTGGGCAGTGGGAGCTCACGCCAAGGGTAGCAACTCAGACAGTATCGGAATCTGCTTTGAGGGAAGCTACATGACGGAGACCATGCCACAGGCACAGATCAACGCCGGCCGAGAGTTGTTAGGCTACCTGAAAGGCAAGTATGGATTCAGTAAGGTCCAGGCTCACAGAGATGTATGCTCTACCAATTGCCCGGGCACGAATTTCCCGTTCGCGGAGATTGCTGGAGTAGCTGCATCAAATACACCAGTTAATTCCACGCCAGCCCAAACGCCAACAACATACACTGGAAATGACTGGGTGCGTAGATTACAGACAGAGTGTAATACTCAAGGGTTTTCTAATCAGAAAGTTGATGGCATTCCAGGAAAGAACACTCTCGCAGGTTGCCCGACCTGTAGAAAAGGAGCAAGGGGAAATATCACGAGATTGATTCAAGAGAGATTGAATAGTCTCGGGTACAATTGTGGTAAAGTAGATGGAATCTTTGGTGCTGGAACATACGTAGCAGTAATTGCCTTCCAGAAAGCGCATGGACTCAGTGCTGACGGTATTGTCGGAAAGAATACATGGAGAGCTTTGCTTGGACTGTAAATGCTGTATTTATATTTTACTTCTTGGAGTGTAAAAACTCCTTGAAGTATTTCTTGTTCAATTAAATAGCAAAACAATACACATCATAGAAAATGATAATGAATATCAGATATGTAGCCTGTGTGACGGGAAAATAAAAATTGTATCTGGCAGTATTATCAAAGAAGTTCAAGGCACAGATTATACACGCTTATTTGACAAAGATAAGCTAAGAGAAATTTTTGGTAATTCATATTATTTAACCCGACTCAGCATAAATACATATAACGGTGATAACGAAGCTACGAATACACGCTTTTTAGGGGTAGAAAATTGGCAAGGGCACTTATATCAGTATTTTTCACAAAAGCTAAGCTGTAGTGTTCGTATTAATTACAGAATGGTTTACATATATCCATAAGCATTTTAGTCAGAAGCAGCGATAGGCAAACTATTTCCATGTTCCAAAGCAACGCCAAAAAATCGTAATTGTTTCGCTTGCAGATTTGTTTGAAGAATATATCCATGCTTGAAATAATTCTGTACCAAGCCCATTTTGTGGAATTGAAATCCAAGGAGCACATGATCCGGCTGCTGTTGCTATAACTGAAACCCAGGTTTTGGATTCCATTGGGAGGGGAACATTAACTCTTCCACCACAATAATAATTCCAATTATCTGGAGTTTGCATATTTATATTATCAAAACGCTTACTTCCCCACATTTCAAGTGTGCCATCAGCGTATTTGCGATAATATCCATTATCATTATGACCAGATTTAATTATGCTATTGCTATTTAGTTCTATAAAATCATCATTTCTCGAATATCCATTGAAAAATCAAATTTCCTAAAGTATAATAATCTGAGTTAATTATGTTTATTTACGAAAGGGACTTTTAAAATGAATACATATAGAGACGTAGACGATATTGATATAACTCAAGAAGCGCCAACAACCGAGCCTGAGAGACAGTATTATTTTATAAAAAAAGCGAAAGAATATGTCAGAAGAGAATCAGAAAAGGCTGGTAGACCATTGACCTTTGCTACCGTAACCTTTGGGTGTCAGATGAATGCGCGCGATTCGGAAAAATTACGTGGAATTCTACTTGAAATAGGCTACGAAGAAGCGGCGGAAGAAGAGGCGGATTTTGTAATCTTTAATACATGTACTGTCCGGGAAAATGCGAATACAAGAGTTTACGGACGCCTTGGTCAGTTAAAGTCACATAAAAAGAAAAATCCACATATGAAGATTGCCTTGTGCGGCTGTATGATGCAGGAACCTGAAGTTGTAGAAAAGCTTCGTACAAGCTATCGCTTCGTAGATCTTATTTTCGGCACCCATAACATTTATAAATTTGCGGAACTAATTACTGCAGTTTACGAAAGTGGCCGCATGGTCATTGATATCTGGAAAGATACTGATAAGATTGTCGAAGATCTTCCAAACGACAGGAAATATTCCTTTAAATCCGGAGTCAACATTATGTTTGGCTGCAATAATTTCTGTAGTTACTGCATCGTGCCATATGTAAGAGGACGTGAGAGAAGCCGCAAACCAGAAGCAATTGTGCGGGAAATCGAACGTCTTGTAGCTGATGGTGTCACAGAAGTTATGCTTCTTGGACAAAATGTAAATTCTTACGGAAAGAACTTGGAAGAACCGTTGTCCTTTGCAGAACTACTACAAAAAATCGAGCAAATTGAGGGACTTCATCGAATCCGCTTTATGACTTCCCACCCAAAAGATCTTTCTGATGAATTGATCGAAGTGATGGGCAAGAGTAAAAAAATCTGTAAACACCTTCATCTTCCCGTACAATCCGGAAGCAGTCGTATTTTAAAGAAGATGAACCGCCATTATACAAAAGAACAGTATCTGGAACTGGTAGATAAAATCCGTGCCGCTGTGCCGGATATCTCTCTGACAACAGATATTATTGTCGGATTTCCTGGTGAGACAGAAGAGGACTTCCTGGAAACTTTAGATATCGTAAGAAAAGTGCGATACGACAGTGCGTTTACATTTATCTACTCCAAGAGAACCGGAACGCCTGCTGCCACAATGGAAGATCAGGTTCCGGAGGATGTTGTAAAAGATCGTTTTGACCGTCTCCTGAAAGAAGTTCAGACAATTGCAGCAGAGGTATGTGCTGTACACGAAGGAACCATTCAGGAAGTGCTGGTTGAATCTGTCAGTGACCATGATGACCATATGGTGACCGGACGACTCAGCAATAACATTCTTGTTCATTTCCAGGGAGATGCATCTATGATCGGCGATTATGTCAATGTGAAGCTGGATCAATGTAAAGGCTTCTATTATATTGGAGAACAGGTATAGAAAAATATACCAGTGATGATATTGATAAAACGAGTAGAAAACGCTCACACTATTTTGTAAGAACAGATAGTGAGGGCGTTTTTATATGAAGAATAGCTTATCAAAGAAAAACATTTATTTAAAAAATATAAGTGAATATCTTGTACTATGGGCTGTCGGAGGATGCATTTATTATGGGATTGAAGTCTTATTTCGCGGTTTTTCACATATAAGTATGTTCATGCTTGGCGGACTGTGTATGCAGTTTTTTACATGGCAGGGGCGGCTGACAAATTGGCAGGACACTCTGCCAAGACAAATTACACGTTGTACGATCTTTGTTGTGAGTATGGAATTTATCACTGGAATTATCGTAAACAAATGGTATCACCTGGCAGTTTGGGATTATTCGGATATGCCATTGCAGTTATGGGGGCAGATTTGCCTTCCCTTTGCGCTTATTTTTTCTTTTTTATGTACTATGGGTATCCTTCTGTCCGGATATCTGCTCCATTGGTTCTATAAAGAACCAATGCCACATTACCGCATTTGGTAGTATTACATCATCCGTTTTGATATTTGATAAACATGTGGCAGGTAGTGATAACTAATTTTTTCCTGTTTGTCTAAAATTTCGACTTTCATGAAACAGGATGAGATGTTATAATATAAAGATGCCGAAGTTTCGAGATTGCCAATGGCATTCCTGAATTCACAAGTATTACACAAGAGGAGATAAAAAAGTGGCTGAATTAACACCTATGATGCAGCAGTATATGAAAACAAAAGAAGAATACAAAGACTGCATTTTATTTTATAGACTGGGAGATTTCTATGAGATGTTCTTTGATGATGCGCTGGTAGCATCAAAAGAACTGGACATCACCCTTACCGGAAAAAACTGTGGACTGGAAGAACGTGCACCGATGTGCGGTGTCCCGTTCCATGCAGTAGACGGTTATCTGAATCGGCTCGTATCTAAAGGTTACAAGGTCGCCATCTGCGAACAGATGGAAGATCCGGCAACTGCAAAAGGAATCGTCAAACGTGAGGTTGTCCGGATTGCCACACCTGGAACGAACCTGGATATGCAGGCATTAGACGAGACAAAGAACAACTACATTATGTGTGTTGTTTACATGGAAGATCGTTTTGGGTTGTCTGTCGCTGATGTTACGACCGGCGATTATTTTGTTACGGAGATTAATACAGAAGAAAAACTGTTTGACGAAATCTATAAACTTATGCCGTCGGAGCTTATCTGTAATGAAGCATTTTTCATGAGTGGCATGAACATCGAAGATTTGAAGAACCGCCTTGGAATTACCATTTATTCACTGGATCCATGGTATTTTGATGATGCGATCTGTCAGGATACATTAAAAGAACATTTCAAAGTCGGATCATTGACTGGTCTTGGCCTTGCAGATTATGACTGTGGGATCATTGCTTCCGGAGCCCTTTTGATCTATCTGAAAGAGACTCAGAAGACATCTCTTTCCCATATGTCACGTCTGACTCCATATGCTGCCGGAAAATATATGCTTCTCGACAGTGCTACAAGACGGAATCTTGAACTTTGTGAGACTTTAAGAGAGAAGCAGAAGAGAGGGAGCCTTCTCTGGGTACTGGATAAGACGAAAACCGCCATGGGTGCCAGAAATCTCCGAAAGTATATTGAACAGCCACTGGTTCAGAAATATGATATTGAGAAACGTCTGGATGCTCTCAATGAGCTTTTAGATAACGCGATTTCAAGAGAAGAGATTCGGGAATATCTGTCGCCAATCTACGATCTTGAGCGTCTGGTCAGCAAGATTACATATCAGTCTGCGAACCCGAGAGATATGATTGCATTTGAAAGTTCTCTTTCTATGCTGCCTCATATCAAATATATTTTAAGTGAGATGACAAGTCCGCTTTTGAAAGAACTTTATGAAGATTTAGATACGCTGGAAGATCTGTGCACACTGATCAAAGATGCAATCAAAGAAGATCCGCCGCTTGCCATGAAGGAAGGCGGTATTATCCGCGACGGGTATAATCCGGAAGTCGATAAGCTCCGCTCGGCTAAGTCTGACGGGAAAGACTGGCTTGCAAAACTGGAAAGTGACGAGCGTGAGAAAACCGGCATCAAAAATCTAAAGATTAAATACAATAAAGTATTCGGCTACTATCTGGAAGTAACCAATTCTTTTAAAGATCTGGTTCCGGATTATTATACAAGAAAGCAGACCCTTGCCAATGCAGAGCGTTATATTATTCCGGAATTAAAAGAACTGGAGGATACGATTCTCGGTGCGGAAGATAAGCTTTATTCTCTGGAGTATGAGCTTTACAGTGATATCCGGAGCCGTGTAGCCAAAGATGTTGTCCGTGTCCAGAAAACTGCCAAAGTGATCGCCCAGATTGATACATTGGCTTCTCTGGCTCTTGTTGCAGAGCAAAATAATTATGTGCGTCCGAAGATAAATGAAAAAGGTGTCATTGACATCAAAGAGGGCCGTCACCCGGTAGTTGAGAAAATGATTCCAAATGATATGTTCATTTCCAATGATACATATCTGAACGATAAAAAAGACCGGATTGCCATTATAACCGGACCGAACATGGCCGGAAAGTCTACCTACATGCGCCAGACAGCCCTGATTGTCCTGATGGCTCAGATTGGCTCTTTTGTTCCTGCCGCCAAAGCCGACATCGGTCTGGTAGACCGTATTTTTACCCGTGTAGGAGCTTCTGATGATCTGGCAAGTGGTCAGAGTACATTTATGGTTGAGATGACGGAAGTCGCAAATATTTTAAGAAATGCCACTAGCAAGAGTCTTTTAATACTTGACGAGATTGGTCGTGGAACGAGTACATTTGATGGGCTCAGCATTGCCTGGGCAGTCATCGAACATATCAGTAACAGCAAACTTCTTGGTGCTAAAACTTTATTTGCCACACATTACCATGAGCTGACCGAGCTGGAAGGCAAAATAGATAACGTGAATAACTATTGCATTGCGGTTAAAGAGAACGGCGACGATATCATTTTCCTTAGAAAAATTGTCAAAGGTGGTGCGGACAAAAGTTATGGTATCCAGGTAGCGAAGCTTGCAGGGGTGCCGGAGTCTGTTACTGACCGGGCAAAGGAAATTGTAGAAGAACTGGTTCAGACGGATATTACAAGCCGGATCAAAGATATTGCTGTTCTGGGTGCCCCAAAACCTAAGGCGAAAAAATATGATGACGTGGATCTGGCTCAGATGTCATTGTTCGATACAGTGAAAGATGATGACGTATTAAAAGAGTTAAAAGAGCTTGATCTTGGAAACCTGACACCAATTGAAGCACTCAATACCCTTTATCAGCTTCAGAACAAATTAAAAAACAGGTGGTAGACCATGAGTAAGATACAGGTATTAGACCAGATTACAATTGATAAAATTGCCGCCGGGGAAGTCATAGAACGTCCGGCATCCGTAGTCAAAGAGCTTGCTGAGAATGCAATTGATGCCGGTGCGACTGCTGTAACTGTCGAGATCAAGGAAGGTGGCATTACATTTATGCGAATCGCTGACAACGGAATCGGAATTGATAAAGAAGATGTCCGTGCTGCATTTTTACGCCATTCTACAAGTAAGATCCGAAGTGCAGAGGATCTTGCACACATTTCATCTCTTGGTTTCCGTGGCGAAGCACTTTCCAGTATTGCAGCGGTCTCACAGGTAGAGCTTCTGACCAAGACAAAGGAAGCAGAATTTGGCGTGCGATATAAGATTGCCGGTGGAAAGGAAGAATCACTTGAAGATGCCGGTGCCCCGGATGGCACGACATTTTTGATCCGACAGCTTTTCTACAACACACCTGCCAGAAGAAAGTTTTTAAAAACTGCTATGACAGAGGCAAGTCACGTCGGAGACCTGGTCACAAGACTGGCGTTGTCTCATCCGGAAGTTTCCTTTCGTTTTATCAACAACGGTCAGGTTAAACTTCATACTTCCGGCAATGGAAATTTGAAGGATGTCATCTATCATATATACGGACGGGAGATTGCATCGAATCTGATTGAAGTAGATTTTGAAAGAAAAGGAATCCACATTACCGGATATCTTGGAAAGCCCTTGATTTCCCGCGGCAACCGTAATTTTGAAAATTATTTCGTAGATGGAAGATACATTAAGAGCAGTATCATCTCCAAGGCAATTGAAGACGGATATAAAGATTTTACTATGCAGCACAAATACCCATTTGTCGTACTTTACCTGGACGTAGACACAGAACATGTAGATGTTAATGTGCATCCGACCAAAATGGATGTCCGTTTTAATAATCAGCAGGAGATTTATAATACCCTGTTTGCGGCTGTCGATGACGGACTACATGAACGGGAGCTGATTCCCGAAGTGACATTGGATGATATAAAAATTCCAGAAGAACCGAAAGAGTCGAAGAAGGATCTGCCGAAAAAAAGTGAGGCAGAACATACCGAAAAGCTGCGAACTTCTTTGCAGTCACCACAAAATGAAGATGAAAAGCTGCAATACTTTATGAATGAGATGAAGAAGAGAGTATATTCTTACCATGAAGCGCTGCACGAAAACAAGCAAGAAACAACACATGCTTCATCCTATACAGACTCCTGTAAACCGCAGAAAAATGTATCAGTGCAGGACTCCTATAAACCACAGAAAAATATACCAGCTCCTGACTCCTGTAAGCCACAGAAAAATGTGCAGGCACAAAGCTCATATGAACCACAACAAAATATGCAGGCACAAAGCTCTCAGATTGCAGAGATGCCAAATTATACTGCAAGACAAGTTCCTGCGGGAAAACCACAGCAGCTCAATTTCTTTGAAGAAAAACTTCTGGAGCCACAGGCAAAAGCTGAACATAAGATTATCGGCCAGGTCTTTGATACTTACTGGCTGGTAGAATTTCATGATAACTTATATATTATCGACCAGCATGCAGCTCATGAGAGAGTTCTGTATGAACAGACATTGAAGGGCATGAAGACACGGGAGTTTACTTCTCAGCTTATTAGTCCGCCAATCGTACTGAATCTGTCTATGCAGGAGGCAGAACTTCTCAGGCTTTATATGGATCAGTTCACGCGGATTGGTTTTGAGATAGAAGAATTCGGACAGGATTCCTATGCAGTCCGCGCTGTACCGGACAATCTGTTCAGTATTGCAAAAAAAGAACTGCTCATGGAGATGATTGACAGTCTGTCTGATGAAATCAACCGAAATGCGCCATCTAATCTGATTGACGAAAAGATTGCATCTATGTCCTGTAAGGCAGCTGTCAAAGGAAATATGCGATTGAGCGCTGCAGAAGTAGACACATTGATCACGGAACTTCTGTCACTGGACAATCCTTATCACTGTCCACATGGGAGACCCACCATTATCGCCATGTCAAGGCGCGAACTGGAAAAGAAATTCAAACGTATTGTTTAATATCGAATATGAAAAATGTAAGGGATGGTATATCATGCAAAAACAACCTTTAATCATTCTCACCGGACCTACTGCAGTCGGTAAAACAAAGGCTTCCATTGGTCTTGCAAAAGCAATCGGTGGTGAGATTATTTCTGCAGATTCCATGCAGGTCTACAAATATATGGATATTGGTTCCGCAAAAATCCGTCCGGAAGAAATGCAGCATGTTCCACATTACTTAGTAGATGAACTGGAACCAGACGATGAATTTCATGTTGTCCGTTTTCAACAGATGGCAAAAGAAGCTATGAAAAAGATCTATGCTGCCGGGCATATTCCAATCGTAGTAGGCGGAACCGGATTTTATATTCAGGCACTACTTTATGATATTGATTTTACAGATAATGATAATGACACCTCGCTCCGCGCAGAATTAGAAACATTTGCAGAAGGACATGGCGCAGAGGCACTTCATGAAAAACTTCGCGAAGTGGACCCAAAATCGGCAGATACTATCCATGCAAATAATATAAAGCGGGTCATTCGGGCATTGGAATTTTATCAGAAAACCGGAATGAAAATTTCTGAACACAATGAAACAGAGCGGCAAAAAGAGTCGCCCTATCAATTTGTATATTTTATCTTAAATGATGACCGCAAGAACCTGTACCGCCGTATAGATCTACGAGTCGACCAGATGATAGAAGATGGGCTTGTCGCGGAAGTTAAGGCTTTAAAAGCGCGTGGCTATGACCGCAGTATGGTTTCTATGCAGGGACTTGGATATAAAGAAATTCTGGACTATCTGGACGGAGCATGCACATTAGAAGATGCCATTTACAAAATCAAACGAGATACAAGACATTTTGCAAAACGTCAGATTACATGGTTCAAGCGAGAGAAGCATGTGACATGGATTAGTAAAAAAGATTACAATTATGATGAAGATAAGATTCTGGAAGTGATGCTCGAATCTATTAAAAAAGATATTTTGGAGGAACAATCATGTTAAATATAGAAGATATGTATCTGGAAATGGGAATCCGCAGAGAGGTTTACGATTTCGGAAACCAGATTGAAGGAACTTTAAAAGAACGTTTTGATGCCATCGACAAAGTGGCAGAGTACAATCAGTTGAAAGTCGTGCGTGCAATGCAGAAATGTAAAGTCAATGTCGGCTGTTTCAAATACGCCAGCGGATACGGTTATGACGACCCGGGACGTGACACACTGGAAGAAGTGTACGCAGAGATTTTTCATACAGAAAGTGCTCTTGTAAGACCGCAGATCACATGCGGAACTCATGCACTGGCACTGGCACTGGCTGCAAATCTGCGCCCGGGCGATGAGCTTCTATCTCCAGTCGGAAAACCTTATGACACATTGGAAGAAGTCATTGGAATCCGCCCATCGAATGGTTCTCTTGCGGAGTACGGAATTTCCTATCGCCAGGTAGATCTTCTGGAAGGCGGTGCATTTGACTATGACAATATCAAAAAAGCAATCAACGAAAAGACAAAGCTTGTAACAATCCAGCGTTCCAAAGGATATCAGACAAGACCAAGCTTTTCCGTCTCACAGATTGGAGAACTGATTGCATTTGTAAAGAGTATCAAACCAGACGTTATCTGTATGGTCGATAACTGTTACGGTGAATTTGTAGAGACGATTGAGCCAAGTGATGTGGGTGCAGATATGGTCGTTGGTTCCCTGATCAAGAACCCGGGCGGTGGACTTGCGCCAATTGGCGGATATATCGCAGGACGAAAAGATCTGATTGATAATTGTGGATACCGCCTGACTTCTCCAGGACTTGGAAAGGAAGTTGGTGCATCTCTCGGTGTCATGCAGTCCTTCTTCCAGGGACTTTTCCTGGCACCGACTGTGACAGCAGGTGCTTTAAAAGGAGCCATCTTTGCAGCAAACATCTACGAAAAATTAGGTTACAGTGTCATTCCAAATGGTACGGAGAGCCGCCACGATATTATTCAGGCAGTAGAACTTGGAACACCGGAAGGTGTCATCGCATTCTGTAAGGGAATCCAGGCTGCTGCCCCGGTTGATTCCTATGTCACACCAGAACCATGGCCGATGCCAGGATATGACAGTGATGTTATTATGGCAGCCGGAGCATTTGTTCAGGGATCCTCTATCGAGCTGAGTGCCGATGGCCCGATCAAAGAGCCATATGCAGTGTATTTCCAGGGCGGACTTACATGGCAGCATGCAAAGCTTGGAATATTAATGTCATTAGAGTATCTGGTAAGAGAAGGCCTTGTAACAGAGTTATAATATAAAGTTAAGGAGTTCAGATATGAAAACACTTGCAATTGTCGGAGGCGGTGCTTCCGGTATGTTGGCGGGCATCACCGCCCTTGAGACAAATCCAGACATTCAGGTCATTATCTTTGATCAGAAGGATATTCTTGGAAAGAAAATCTTGTCTACCGGAAATGGGCGCTGTAATCTGACAAATAAAAACATGTCTTTGGATTATTTCCGAAGTGATGAGCCGCAATTGATTTCTTCTGTTCTAAAAGCCTTTGGATATTCGGATACCATTCGTTTTTTCGAAAATCTGGGACTTCTGATGAAATCCAGAAATGGATACATTTATCCAAGATGTGATCAGGCATCTGTCGTCCGTTCTGTTCTGGATAATCGTTTAAAAGAGCTGGGCGCAGACATCAGACGTGAGAACGCAGTGACATCCATATGCCGGACAAAAAAAGGATTCCAGATTGAGACCGGCAGCGAAAAAATTCAAGCTGACCGCATCATTTTATCAGCCGGCGGAAAGGCTTCTTCGAAACTCGGCTCTGATGGCAGCGGTTATACCCTTGTCAAATCACTGGGGCATTCTGTTGTGCCGGTTGTTCCGGCACTGGTGCAGTTAAAAGTAAAGGATTTTGCCTTTCAAAAAGCTTCAGGAGTCAGGACAGATGCAAAAGTAACAGCCTTGATCCATGGGCGTATGGCTGCCTCAGATACCGGTGAACTTCAGATTACCAATTATGGCATATCCGGAATTCCTGTATTCCAAGTCAGCCGCTATATTTCCAGGGCTTTATATGAAAAGCAAAATGCGCAGGTTATGATTGACTTTCTGCCGGAATTAGAGGAAGCTTCACTTAGAGAACTATTTAGCAAAAAGCTTCAGCACCTGAGCGAGAACCAAAAGGCAAAACCGGAAGACCTTCTGACCGGAATTCTTCACACAAAACTAATTCCGGAGATACTCCGAATCTCAGGCATCCGTTTTTCTGCGAAACTAAATATGATCAAAGGAGCAGAACTTACAAGACTGTGTAAGGTCATAAAGTCTTGCAGGTTAAACATTTCTGATACCAACGGGTTTGACAATGCTCAAGTTAGCGCAGGCGGTGTCAGCTTAAAAGAAGTAGATATGGAGACGATGCAGTCCTGTATTACAAAAGATCTCTATCTTGCCGGAGAACTTCTTGACGTTGATGGAATTTGTGGCGGTTATAATCTACAGTGGGCATGGGCTACCGGTTATCTGGCAGGAAAACATGCAGCATCTGATCTATAACAATTGCTTTAAGATGCATAAATAAAACATGTTATATAAAAAGTATTTTTTGAAGTATAATTTTTTATATAACATGTATTTTTTTTGATAAACTTTTCTGTATTTAAAGTCTAAAATGAAATGGTAATATGTTATGATTGTCTTAATGTATCTGTCGGATAGATTCAACCTGATGCACAATCAGATAAATTCGGCCGATTCATAAAAAAGTGAGGAAAAAGAATGGAATTACTAAAACTGGTAATTGTGGACGATGAACCAATTTTATTACAAGGACTTTTAGATACCTATGACTGGGAGAGCATGGGATTTGAGGTTGTCGGATCTGCCAAAAGTGGAGTTCAGGCACTGGAAGTCATCAGGCGTGAACAGCCACATGTCGTTCTAACCGATATTCGAATGAAGCAAATGACAGGACTTATGGTTATGGAAGAAATTCAAAAAGAACAGATCTCATGTCTTTTTGTAGTACTTAGCGCATACCGTGATTTTGAATATGCAAAACATGCCTGTGATCTTGGCGCCTACGCATATCTTTTAAAACCAATTGATGATGAACAGCTTCGCTCCACAATGACCGGATCCTATAACACATGTATCAAACAGCTACGCAGTGAAGAAAAATACGAAAGCTGGGAACAACTCCTTTTAAAAGACGGTGACAGTTTTCTGCAGGTCGTAATACAAAAATATGTTCAGAATCTGATCCCGGAGGAAAAGATTACAGAAGTATTCTCTGTACTTCATGATTTGCCGGATAATCATGATTTTTTTATCACAGTGTGCGCCGATATTGATTTAATTTATAAAATTACAAATTCTTTAGATTATGAAGCATCCAGATATGCAGTAATTCAGGAAATAGAAGCACATGTTTTTGAACATTTTTCGTGCTGGAAATTTGAAGGGGAAGACGGCAATTATGTTTTCATTATAAAGACTCAGCAAAAAAATGCAGTAAGGCAGATCAAAACTTTATTAGAACAGGCAAAGAATGAAGAAAAATGTCCGGTCATCGCTTCTATTTCCAAGCCATATAAAGGGATATCCGGAATCAGGAAAAGCTATGAAGAAGCACAAAAATTATTTGGAATTGCCAGTGCTTCCGGTGCCAGTGCGTTTACAATTCCAGAAGATTTAGAAGAACAGGAAGACGATTCGAAGCAGTTCTCTGAAGACAGGGAAATCCGGATTATGAACAGCATACGGAAAAATGATTTTGTGGAACTAAAAGAAACATTTATTGATTTTATTTACCATCTTCCAAAAGAAGAAGCACGTCAATGCCAGTACCTTCATAAAGTTATGCTCCGAGTACAGTTCATGCTTCAAGATACTTATGGTATGAACGAGGATATGAAAAATCAATTTGCAAATTATTATTCTAACCTGAATCATCTGCCGGCTGTAAAAGCAGTAGATGTCTGCTACAAAATTTTATGCCGTGCAATAGAACTGCGTCAGGAAGAAGCCGGGAAAAATGAAACGAGTTATTTTAAAGAATATATGGCAGAAGCTGTCGCTTATATCGAAGAACATCTTCAAGAGGAAGACTTGTCAATCATTGCAACAGCAGCTCATGTATATTTAAACCCGGTTTACTTTGGACGTATCTTTAAAAGCACCTTCCATATGACTTTTAAACAGTACCTGGTCAAAAAACGTATGGATAAAGCAAAAAGAATGCTGGAAGAAGGAAATACCAGTGTCCGAACAATCTGTGAAGAAGTTGGTATCAGCAATCCTTCTTATTTTTCACAATTATTCAAGCAATATACCGGAAAACTGCCAAGTGAGTATAAAAAGGAATACGAAGTATGAAGCAAAAGCATTTAAGTTCAGGTATCCAGAAAAAATATTTAAAATCTACGCTTATATTACTTCTTCTTGCACTTTTATTATCTATGATCGGAGTATGGAGTTATATGCACCATACTTTAAAAAATAATATTATAGAAAAATACGAGTTTGCAGACGAGAAGATGGGAATTTTACTGGATAATCTTTATACGAAATCGAAAGAAGTGACTGCAGAAGCTATTCTTAATGAAACGATCCAAAAAAGTCTGAACGCAGAAGAACTGACTGATAATGAAAAGAATGCCGTTGGCAAATATTTCTCATATCTGGATCTGGATTCTATTCAAGATTATTGTTATATGGATAATAAAGGAAACGTATATACCAGATCCTATAGTTATGTAGATGCTTTTGACATTAAAAACACTGTGTTTCAGAAGAAGCTTGGTACAGAGTACGCAAAAACAGTCTGGTTCATTGCAAAAGATACACTCTTTAACGGAAAAGAAGATTCCTTGTTCATCACCCGATATGTTCATTCTCTGGACTATCCAAGTGAACCGGGAATTATTATTCTGAAAATGAATCCTTCCTTTTTGAATCATATCGTAACGATGGATTCCGAAAAGGCAGATTCTTCCATTCTAACCGGAATAATGGATCAGAATGGAAATATTTATGCTCTGAATCAGAAAAACACTGTCTTGCCGGACAATGTGACGAAAACTTTGATAAGCGCATGTAAAAAATCCTCTGATACGGGAATTATTCTCAATGGAGAGGCTGTAACGGGTGGTTATCTGTCTGCTTACTATCAAAAGGACTGTTCGTTTTCCATCTTTACGTATGTGCCAAATGAAGTTGTTACAAGTCAGACCACCCAGATTTTAATTGTATTGGTTCTGATTTACCTGATTATTGTGGTATTAGCCCTATTACTCAGTATCTTGTTCTCTAATCGGTTCACCAGACCGATCCAGGAAATCACCACATATATGACTGGATTTGACGGTGGAGATTATACACATATGCCGGCACTTCACACAAACACGGAATTAGATCAGATTGGACATTCTTACAATGAAATGCTTGGCAATATTGAACAACTTGTCAACGAAATTAAATTACAGGAAAAAGAACTGCGCACCAGTGAATTAAATATGCTGATCAGTCAGATCAACCCACATTTTCTGTATAATACACTGGATACCATCTATATGCTTGCGCGTATGAACAAAGAGGAAACGACCATGCGTATGATTCAGGCTCTTTCAAAGTACCTGCGCCTCTGCCTCAGTAAAGGAAGTGATATTGTATCCGTAGAAGATGAGCTGGAAAATGTGAAAAGCTACATGGAAATCCAGCAGATCCGAAACGCAGATCTGTTTGAATATGAAATTGACTGTCAGGTCAATGCAAAAGAAAATAAAATCCTGAAGCTGATTCTTCAGCCATTAGTAGAAAATGCAGTAAAATATGGATTCAGTGAAATCTATGAAGGGGGCTATATACGGATACGGATTACAGAAGAAAAGGATGTTCTGGTGCTATCTGTCTATAATACCGGCATGCCAATGAATAAAGATATAGTAGAAAAGATCAACGGACTTACGCATTTACCTATTTCTCAGATCAAAGAGGCATTTCCTGACAAAAAACATGGATACGGTGTATTTAATATACTGACTAGACTGCGGTTAAAATACGGTGATAAGATTACATATTACTACGAAACAACCGATGCAAGTACAACCTGTACGATAAAAGTGCCAAAAGGAGGTGAGCAGGAATCATGAAAAAGCAACATATCAAAAAAACAATCCGAAGTATGTTTATACTTCTACTTATGATCTGCCTGCTGACCGGCTGTAAAACATCTGAAAAAAAACTGGCAGAAGAATCCAAAGAACCAGTAAAAATATCCATTATTCTGACCGTGGATCCATCTACCGGAACGAAAAATGAACAGAAAGTAGTAGAAGCATTTAATAAAAAATACAAAGGAACCTATGAACTGGATGTTGACTGGATCGTAGAGACAGAAGATGACTATCGTCAAAACCTGAAACGATTGAATGCAACCGATGAACTTCCGGATATTCTTACAGATCTTCGAATGCTTCCTTCTTTTTATCAGAAAATGATTGTAGAAAACCGAATTGTGGATCTGACTCCATATATTGATGCAGACGAAGAGTGGTCTTCCATGATCGAACCTGTTGTACAGGAAGGCTGCACTTACGCAGACGGAAATATTTATCTTGCACCAATTTCAACTGCGGCTTTTTCCTGCTGCGGCATATTCTGGAATCAGGAATTGTTTAACAAAGCCGGCATTGATTCCTTTCCAACAACATGGGATGAGTTCTGGGCGTGTTGTGACAAACTTACAAACGCAGGTATCACGCCACTGGCACTACATACAGATGGAACGGGATGGGCACCTATGTTACTGGCAAGTGCAGCAGTCGCTTCTTCATCGGAAGAAGGTGCCGAATTTATGAGTCTGATCTATCCGGACACCTACCAGAATGCTTCCGGGCTGGAATTGGCAAATACTTTAAAGCGACTGTTTTCCTATACAACATCGAATGCTCTGTATAATGATTTTGACACGTCATACAATAACTTTTTTACCGGGAAAGCAGCTATGGTTCCAAATGGATATTGGATGATCGACCAGATCCCTGACGGATGGGAACAGTGTGTTCGTTTTTCTTCTTTCCCTGGAAATACACTGGTTTCTTCTCCGGAAACATTTGGCTGGGCACTGACGTCTGGATGCAGTGAAGAAGTAAAAGAAGGAGCACTTGCATTTTTTAAATTCCGGACAGAATTTAATCTTCTGGAAAAAGAAACAATGTTTTCAATGGAGGAAAAATATATAAGCCAGGTGGAACGCGACTACCTGAAGGCATTTTCGAATTCCCCAACATTTGTTCCGAATTACCAGGTCAAATGGAATTCCGTTTTCCAGGAAAATACTCTCTCCAAATACCTGCCTCAGCTTGCGGAAGGACGTATTACCCCGGAAGATTTTCTAAATTATGCAGATGACAGCATACGACAATTTGAAGAAGAACAATAACGGAAAGTTTAATTTTTTATATTAGAGGTTTTTTTATTGATACAGTTTTACGCAAATTTCCTGCTAAAATATGAGTAAATCAAGAGAACAAAAAAGATTCTCAGAAAGGCGAGGGAACAATTATGAAAATGCGTAAAGTTGTATCAATTTTACTTGTTGCAGCAATGACTATCGGAATGGTAACTGGCTGCGGCAGCTCATCGGACAAAAAAACTGCAAAGTCCGATGCAAAAGGAAAAGTGTATTACCTGAACTTCAAGCCTGAAGCTGATGAGCAGTGGCAGGAGCTTGCAGAGCAATACACAGATGAAACAGGAGTTCCGGTAACTGTACTCACTGCTGCATCCGGTGAATATGAAAAAACATTAAAATCCGAGATGGCAAAGACAGATGCTCCTACATTATTCCAGGTAAATGGTCCTGTAGGACTTGCAAGCTGGAAAGATTATTGCTATGACCTGAAAGATTCTGATATAGCAAAAGAGCTGACAGATGATGACTTTACTCTGATGGACGGAGATAAGATGGCAGGTATTGCTTACGTTGTTGAGAGTTACGGTATCATTTACAACAAAGAGCTTCTTAAAAAAGCAGGTTACTCCGCATCAGATATCACAAGCTTTGACAGCTTCAAGAAAGTTGTGGAAGACATTACAGCAAATAAAGACAAACTTGGATTCTCTGCATTTACATCAGCAGGTATGGACGGTTCTTCTGACTGGAGATTTAAAACTCACCTGGCAAACCTTCCAATCTACTATGAGTATAAAGAAGACGGTATTGATAATACAGATGCAATCAAAGGTACATACCTTGACAACTATCGTCAGATCTGGGATCTGTACATCAACAACGCAACTTGCGATCCAACTGCTCTTTCTACAAAGACAGCTGATGATGCAACTGCAGATTTCGTAACAGAAGAGGCTGTATTCTATCAGAACGGTACATGGGAATACAACAACATCAAAGATATTGGTGATGATAATCTTGGAATTCTTCCTATCTACATTGGTGTAGACGGAGAGGAGAATCAGGGAATCTGTACTGGTACAGAGAACTACTGGTGTGTAAACTCCAAAGCTTCAGAAGATGACATTCAGGCTACTTTAGACTTCATGAACTGGTGTGTAACATCTGATGCAGGCGTTAATGGTCTTTGCAAAGAAATGGGATTCACGATTCCATTCAAAGCAAATCTTGATTCTGATAACGTACTTGTAAATGAAGCAAACAAATATCTGGAAGATGGCAAAACTCCTGTTTCATGGAACTTCTCAACAATGCCTTCTGAGGAGTGGAAGAATGGTGTTGGTTCTGCATTAACTGCATATGCAGCAGATCAGACAGATGCGAACTGGGCAAAAGTTGTAAGTGCTTTTGTAGACGGCTGGGCAACTGAAGCAGCAGCTTCCAAATAAGAAATATCAAATATTAATCGTAATATGTTCATGCGGCGGGCAGGGTCAATTCTCCCGCCGCTTTTAAGGAAAGGGGGCGCCTTTTATGCAAAAGGCTGTAAAACGCTATATGCCCATATTCGTACTTCCTACATTCTGTGCGTTTATCTTGGGCTTTATCATTCCTTTTATCATGGGAATCTGGCTTTCATTCTGTAAATTCACAACGGTAACAGATGCGAAATTCATCGGATTTTCCAACTACAAAAAGGCTTTTGAAGACACGGTATTCCGTCATTCTTTCTGGTACACTGCATTGTTTGCAGTTGCATCTTTAATTATTATTAATGCCGTTGCTTTCGCTCTGGCAAGTGCACTTACCAAGAATATGCGTGGTACTAATATTTTCCGTACTATTTTCTTTATGCCGAACCTGATTGGTGGAATTGTTCTTGGTTATATCTGGCAGTTAATTTTTAATGGTATTCTTGAAAAATATGGAACTGCACTTGCATTAAACGAATGGTACGGATTCTGGGGACTGATCATTCTTGTAAGTTGGCAGCAGATTGGTTATATGATGATCATCTATATTGCAGGTCTACAATCTATTCCGGGGGATGTTATGGAAGCGGCACAGATCGATGGTGCCGGAAAATGGACAAAATTATTCAAAGTCACGATTCCAATGATGATGCCATCCATTACCATTTGTATGTTCTTATCACTGACAAACGGATTTAAATTATTTGACCAGAACTTATCACTGACAGCCGGTGAACCTTCCAAGATGTCTGAGATGATGGCACTGAACATCTTTAACACGTTTTACGGACGTACTGGATGGGAAGGTGTCGGACAGGCAAAAGCCGTCCTGTTCTTTGTTCTTGTCGTTGCAATTAGTATGATTCAGTTACATATGACTCGTTCCAAGGAGGTGCAGCAATAAATGAAAAAGGAAAGAAGTGCTCTTAGCGCAGCCGGAACCGGTATATTTACAATCTTAGGAATTGTCTATATACTGCCTATTTTAATCGTACTTATGAATTCTTTTAAAAAGAAGGTTTATATTAATAAACAGCCATTCCAGCTTCCGGATGGAAAAACGATGGCCGGACTTGAAAACTACATGACTGCAATTGATAAATATAATCTTCTAAGTGCAGTTGGCTGGACAGTATTTATTACTGTTGGATCTGTTCTTGTAATTCTTGTATGTACTTCTATGTGTGCATGGTACATTACAAGAGTCAAATCTAAATTTACAAAAATGCTTTACCTTTTATGCGTATTTTCAATGGTCGTACCTTTCCAGATGGTTATGTTCACCCTGTCACTGGTTGCTGACCGTACCGGACTTCGTACTCCTTGGGGTATCATTATTATTTATCTGGGCTTTGGTGCAGGTCTTGCAGTATTTATGTTCTGTGGATTTGTCAAATCAATTCCAGTCGAGATAGAGGAAGCAGCAATGATAGACGGCTGCACACCGATCCGTACATTTTTCAGTGTAGTACTTCCGATCATGAATCCGACCTACATCTCTGTTGGTATTCTTGAGACAATGTGGATCTGGAATGACTTCCTACTTCCTTATCTGGTACTGGATCTGAACAAATATAAGACAATTTCTATCGCAATCCAGTATATGAAGGGAAGCTACGGCCGTGTTGATATGGGTGCTGTTATGGCTGCTTTGATTCTTGCAGTTATCCCTGTCATCATCTTTTATCTGTCCTGTCAGAAACATATTATCAAGGGTGTGGCAGCAGGAGCCGTTAAAGGGTAGGTACATGCCTGAAAAAAGGAGTTTATATCATGAGACAAAGTGGAATTTTAATGCCGGTATCTGCACTTCCCGGTGCATACGGAATCGGATCATTTTCAAAGGAAGCTTATAAATTTGTCGACTGGCTGCAAAAAAGCGGCCAGTCACTGTGGCAGATTCTGCCACTTGGCCCGACCAGTTATGGGGATTCTCCTTACCAGTCATTTTCGACTTTTGCCGGAAATCCTTATTTTATTGATCTTGAAACACTGACCCGGGAAGGACTGCTTGAAGACGACATATGCAGGCAGGCAGATTTTGGTAATAATCCGAATCAGATAGATTATGGCATGCTTTATCAGAACCGATTTCATATCTTAAAGGTAGCTTATGAACATGCAAAAGAACAGCAGATCATGAATTCTTCTGATTACGTGGATTTTCTGAACGAACAAAATGAATGGATTTCAGACTATGCTCTTTATATGTCTGTAAAAGATTATTTTCATGGAGCTGGCTGGAATCTATGGGAGAAAAATATCCGTCTTCGCAGACCAGATGCAATTTCGCATTATCAGGACTTACTTACAGATGAAATTCATTTTTATCAGTTTCTACAATACGAATTCTACAAACAATGGAACATGTTAAAAGAATATGCAAATCAAAAAGGGATTCAGATTATTGGAGATATCCCAATTTATGTTGCTTATGACAGTGCAGATGTGTGGGCACACCCAGAGTTGTTCCAATTAGATGAAAGTGGACAGCCAACAGCAGTAGCCGGATGTCCTCCGGATGGTTTTTCTGCTACCGGACAGCTTTGGGGGAATCCTTTATATCGGTGGGATTATCACAAAGAAACCGGATTTTCCTGGTGGGTAAACCGGATCCGAGGTTGTTTTAGACTATATGATATTATGCGAATTGACCATTTCCGGGGCTTTGATGAATATTACAGCATTCCTTATGGTAATCCAACTGCTGAAAACGGGCACTGGGAAAAGGGGCCTGGTATGGATTTATTTCACAAAATAAAACAAGAACTTTGTGATCTTCCAATTATTGCTGAGGATCTTGGATTTTTGACAGATTCCGTAAAACAACTTTTAAAAGATAGTGGGTACCCAGGTATGAAAGTTCTTCAATTTGCTTTTGATTCCAGGGAAGACAGTGATTATCTTCCACACAATTATCATCCAAACTGTGTTGTATACACCGGTACCCATGATAATGATACGCTTCAAGGATGGTATCAAGCTTTAAAAGAAGAAGATAAAGAAATGGCTTTGGAATATATTGGAAATCGATTTACTCCGGAAGCAGACATTCATTGGGATTATATTCGGCTCGCTATGAGAAGTGTGGCAGATACATGTATTATTCCTGTTCAGGACTACTTAGGTCTTAGCTGCGAAGCACGCATAAATACCCCCTCTACATTAGGCGGAAACTGGATCTGGCGTTCAGACGCAGACAGCTTCACGGATAATCTGGCAGCAAAAATTAAAAAAATTACTCAATTATGTGCGCGCAGTTTACAACAAAAAGGAGAGTAACAATGAATTACAAAAAATATTTGGAAGACCAGCTTCAGACATCTATTGAAGCGGCTGATCATAAAAGTGTTTATTATGCACTTCTTCATTTGACAAAAGAATTATGCAAAGAGAAAACAGCAAATCAAGGGACAAAAAAGATTTACTACATTTCGGCAGAATTTTTGATTGGAAAACTTCTTTCCAACAATTTGATCAATCTTGGAATCTACGATGATATAAAGAAGCTTTTACATGAAAACGGAAAATCTCTGGAGGAAATTGAAGAATTCGAACCGGAACCATCACTTGGAAATGGCGGACTCGGCCGCCTGGCTGCTTGTTTTCTTGATTCTATAGCAACACTTGGACTTCCGGGAGCGGGAATTGGTCTGAATTATCATTACGGTCTCTTCCGACAGGTTTTTGAAAACAAAAAGCAAAAAGAGTTGAAAAATCCATGGATTGAAAAAGAAAACTGGCTTATAAAAACAGATGTTCATTTTCCGGTTCAGTTTGGTTCTTTTACTTTACAGGCGTCCATGTATGATATTGACATTCCCGGATATGGTAACGGAATCAACAAACTACATCTTTTTGATGCAGACTCCATTGATGAATCACTTGTGACAGATGGCATTCATTTTAACAAAGAAAATATTGCCAAAAACCTGACTTTATTCTTATACCCGGATGACAGTGATAAAGCCGGACATCTGCTCCGTATTTATCAGCAGTATTTTATGGTCTGCTGTGGTGCAAAGCTTATTTTAAAAGAACTAAAAGAACAGAATTTTGAACTTACTTCGCTTCCTGAACATGTTGTCATTCAGATCAATGATACCCATCCATCTATGATCATCCCGGAACTTATCCGGCTTCTTATGGAGCAAGGCATTGACTTTGATACTGCAACTGATCTCGTATCCAGAACATGTGCCTATACAAATCACACGATTCTGGCAGAAGCTTTGGAAAAATGGCCGCTCGATTATCTGAATGAGGTCGTGCCGCAACTGGTTCCGATTATTGAAAAATTAGACGCTAAAGCAAAAGAAAAATATAAAGATGAGTCTGTTGCGATCATTGATTCGCAAGACCGTGTGCATATGGCTCACATGGACATTCACTATGGCTTTAGTGTAAACGGAGTTGCAGCCCTCCACACAGAGATTTTAAAAAACTCCGAATTAAAAGCTTTTTATCAGATCTATCCGGAAAAATTTAATAATAAAACAAATGGTATTACATTCCGCCGCTGGTTGATGCACTGTAATTTGGAACTTTCGGAATATATCAGTAGTCTAATCGGTGATTCCTGGAAGAAAGATTCTTCGAAACTTGAAAAACTTCTTGAGTATCAGAACGATACTAAGGTATTGAATCATTTTCTTAAGATCAAGCAGAAGAATAAGCAAAAACTATGTATGCATTTAAAAGAAAAGCAAGATTTGGACATTGATCCGAATTCCATTTTTGATATTCAGATCAAAAGACTGCACGAATACAAAAGACAGCAGTTAAATGCGCTTTATGCCATTTATAAATATAAACAGATCAAATCCGGCCAGCTTCCACAGAGGCCGATCACCATGATCTTTGGGGCAAAAGCTGCACCTGCTTATACACTTGCAAAAGATATCATCCATCTGATCCTCTGCCTCCAAAAGCTTACGTTATCAGATCCTGAGGTATCACCTTATTTAAAAGTGATTATGGTTGAAAATTATAATGTTACAGAGGCATCTCATCTAATTCCTGCCTGTGATATTTCTGAACAGATTTCGCTTGCATCAAAAGAAGCAAGTGGAACCGGCAATATGAAATTCATGCTGAACGGAGCTGTGACACTGGGAACTATGGATGGCGCCAATGTTGAAATCTGTAATCTGGTCGGAAAAGATAACATTTATATTTTTGGTAAATCCAGTCAGGAAGTGATTCAATTATATGAGACGTCCGGATATCATTCTGACCAATATTACGACAATGATCCACTGATACAAAATCTCGTTGATTTTATTATCAGCAAAGAAATGATACGTATCGGTGACCCGGAAAACCTGTGCCGGTTATACAAAGATTTGATCAGTAAAGACTGGTTTATGACTTTGCTCGATTTAAAAGAATACATTGCTGTGAAAGAGAACGTAATGGCTGACTACGAGGATCGTATGAACTGGGCTGGAAAAATGTTGATAAATACTGCAAAAGCCGGATATTTTTCTTCTGACCGGACCATTGCCGAATATAACCGGGATATCTGGAAACTTTAATCGTATACTTGTCTGAAACATAAATATGAGCTATACTAAACCAAAGCATTTTTCGCGAAAGCTAAAATGGCTTTGGTTTTTTCGATGCCAAGCATACGACAAAAAGGTCCGGTGGACCTTTTTTAGTTATCGATTACATGTACAAGGAGGAAAACATGATCAGAATCAGTCAGTTAAAGCTTCCGGTTACTCATAAAAAAAGTGACCTTGAAAAGAAAATATATACAACATTAAAAATTTCCAGCTCAGATCTTCTGACCTGGCATATTGAAAAAAAATCTCTGGATGCCAGAAAGAAACCAAATCTTTTTTATGTTTACACGATTGCAGCAAACGTTCAGAATGAAAAGCGGATCATTAAAAAGAACCGGAATAAAAATATTACAATAAAAGAAGAAAATGATAGCTATCATTGTACTCCGACTGGAACACATGTACTGACTTACAGGCCTGTTGTAATCGGGACCGGACCGGCCGGTCTGTTCTGTGGTTATGCGCTTGCACGCATGGGATACCGTCCAATTCTTTTAGAACGTGGTGCTTCTATGGCAGAGCGCCAGAAAGACGTACAAGATTTCTGGAAGACAGGCAAACTAAATCCTGAGTCTAATGTCCAGTTCGGCGAAGGCGGTGCAGGTACATTTTCTGATGGGAAGTTAAATACGCTTGTGCACGATACCCATAACAGAGGAAAGGAAGTCCTGCGTCTTTTTGTGAAATATGGGGCACCGGAATCCATTCTTTATGATGCAAAGCCACATATCGGAACTGATATTCTGGCAAAGGTCGTTAAAAATATACGTGAGGCAATCATCTCTATGGGTGGTGAAGTTCGTTTTCATACAAAAGTGACAGGAATCCGTACAAAACGCAGCATTGATTTTTCAGATGAGCCGGCACTTGCGATGCTTCATCTGGAAGATACCAGAACAAACATCGGAGAAGATTTACTGACGGACGTTGCAGTACTTGCCATTGGTCACAGCGCCAGAGACACTTTTGGGCTTTTAAATCTCTCAGATATAAAAATGGAGCCAAAACCATTCGCTGTAGGCGTACGCGTAGAACATCCACAAGATATGATTGACGAATCTCAATATGGTAAAAATGCACCCGAGAGCCTTCCTGCTGCTGCATATAAATTAACAGCTAAGGCAAAAGAGGGCAGAGGTGTCTATACTTTCTGCATGTGTCCAGGCGGTTATGTAGTAAATGCTTCATCTGAAGAGACCCGACTTGCAGTAAACGGCATGAGCTATAGCGGACGAAATGGCAAAAATGCCAATAGTGCAGTAATCGTAACCGTCTCACCGGAAGATTTCCCAGAAAAAGGCATCCTCGGAGGTCTGGCTTTTCAGCGCCAATTAGAAGAGGCTGCATTTGCTGAAGGGCAAGGGAAGATTCCGGTCCAGCTTTTTGGTGACTTTAAGAAAAATGTGCCATCTTCCAGTGCAGGTGCTATAGCCCCACAGATGAAAGGTGCTTATAGTTGGGGCAATGTAAGGAGCATTTTCCCTGAGTTTATTGCGAGATGCCTGGAAGAGGGAATTACGGAATTTGGAAAGAAAATCCCAGGCTACGACCGCGATGATGCAGTCCTCTCCGGTGTAGAAAGCCGTACCTCTTCACCCGTCCGTATTCTGCGTGACGAGACCTTGCAAAGTTCTGTAAAAGGACTTTATCCATGCGGGGAAGGTGCAGGATATGCAGGCGGTATTACATCAGCCGCCATGGATGGACTGAAAGTGGCAGAAGCTGTCAGTCAAAAATACATGGCTTTCGACAATCCTAAGAATGTTTAAGAATTTTTTAAGGGTATAAGTCTATACACATTTTCAGAAATGTGCTAAAATGTATGGAGTTTTCAGATAGAAGAAACATGAGGAGGGGTACATATGAAAGGAGCAGGCGGAAAGAACTCCTGGGCACTTTTTCTGTTGTTATTAACAGGAATCGTCCTTGGAGGCTTTATTGGCATGCTGGCAGAAGGGGTGCCGGCACTTAGCTGGCTTGGCTATGGGCAGACGTTCGGGCTTGATACGCCGATTGTAGTCAATCTGGGACTTCTGGTCATTACATTTGGTCTTACGATCAAGATTACAATTGCCAGCATTATAGGCGTTGTGATTGCAATTATCATTTACCGCTTCTTATAGTCTACCGAAGAGAATCATCGAATCTAAAGGAATATATGAATCAAAAAGTTACCATGAAAGAGATACCGAGTGCCGACAGGCCTTATGAAAAATGCGAAAAGCTCGGCGCCGGTGCTCTGAGTGACACAGAACTTTTAGCTGTGCTGCTTCGGACCGGTACGAGAGGGGAGAATGCTCTTGAGCTTGCCAGCCGTATTCTTTATCACAACGGCGAAAGTGGAATTCTCGGTATTCATCAGTTCAGTATTGAGCGATTGAAGAAAATTCACGGTGTCGGACGCGTGAAAGCAGTCCAGCTATCCTGTATCTCAGAGCTTGCGAAGAGACTTTCCAAAGCCTCTGCCGGGGAATTATTAAGTTTTGAAAATCCGGATTCGATTGCAAGGTACTACATGGAAGATCTCCGGCATGAAAAGCAGGAGATCATGAAACTGCTCATGCTGAATTCCAAATCAAAACTCATTGGCGAAACGAATATATCAAAAGGAACAGTGAATGCTTCCTTAATTACGCCAAGAGAATTATTTATTGAAGCATTACAAAAGAATGCTGTATTTGTTATTATTTTACATAATCATCCAAGTGGTGAGCCGACACCAAGCAGAGAAGACCGGCTCATTACAAGGCGCATTCAGGATGCGGGAGCTCTAATCGGGATCGAGCTTTTAGATCACATCATCATTGGGAATAATTGTTATGTGAGTTTTCGCGAAGAAGGAATGCTGTAGAAAGGATTTGAATCATATGGCAAGGAACACCTATGGACTGGATCTGGGATCCTACGAAATCAAAGTCTATGACAAAAAGCAAGATACCATCTGGAAAGAAAAGAATGTACTTGCAGTTCAGGATAAAAAAGAAATTATTGCAATCGGTGAAGATGCTTATCAGATGTATGAAAAGACTCCACCGGATATTGAAGTTGCATTTCCAATGCGTGACGGCGTTATTTCCCATTTCAATGATATGCAGAACCTGCTTCAGAATATTCTAAAAAAGAACCGACATTTCAGCCGGGGTGCGGAATATGTGATTGCGGTACCAACTGATGTAACTGAGGTACAGAAAAAAGCCTTTTTTGACCTTGTGATCCACTCAAATGCAAAGGCACGAGAAGTTAATATCGTAGAACGTTCCATTGCCGATGCAGTCGGTCTTGGTATTGATGTACAAAATACAACGGGTGTTATGATTATTAATTTCGGTGGTGAGACAACCGAATTATCCGTCCTCACCGAAGGTGGTATCGTCTTTAACCGCCTGTTAAAGCTTGGCGGTACAACACTGGATCAGGAAATTGTGAATCTTATACGGAACAGTCATGATTTTTTGATTGGAAGCAGAACGGCAGAAATATTAAGACAACAGTTCGATGTTTTTAACGGCGATTCTGAGACCGCTTTCTCTGTAGCAGGAAGGGATCTGATCACCGGACTCCCTATGCGAAAGACCATTTCCATCACACTTGTAAGAGCCGCATTTAAAGATACTCTTCTGGAATGTATGAAAGCCGTCCGCTCTATGCTGGACCGTACACCGCCGGAGATCCGGAAAGCTATTTACCAGAATGGGATTTATCTGACTGGTGGAATTGCGAATATGAGCGGTCTGGATGCTTATGTAGAAAGTATGACTAAAATCCACACAACTGCTGCCCAAAAGCCGGGCCTTTGTGCAGTGAATGGGTTAAAGAAAATCATGCTTTCCAAGGATCTCAGTAAATTAGCATACTCAATGTTAGACGAAAGTTATAGGTGGATGAGATAATATGAAGATAAAAAACCAATCCTCAATTCCAAGTAAATACTGGTTGGCAATCATTGCAGTCATCTGTGTGATTCTTTTGGGAATCGATCAGGTGACAGACGGCGGGGGGCCGCTTCGATTTATCGGTGATTATACAGTTGTTCCAATGCAGAAAGGTATCAGCTATGTTGGAAGATGGTTAAGTGATCTTTCTGATAACTTTGAGACACTTCAGGATATGAAAAAGCAAAATGAAACTTTGCAGTCCAAAGTAGATGAACTGACTATTGATAATACAAGACTTCGCCAGGACGAATACGAATTAGAACGTCTGCGCGATCTGTACAAACTGGATCAGAACTACTCTGATTACGAAAAAATCGGTGCACATGTCATTGCGAACAACGGGACGAACTGGTTCAGTGATTTTACTATAGACAAAGGAAGTGCAGACGGCATCAAAGTGAACTGTAACGTACTGGCCGGGAGCGGGCTGGTAGGACTTGTCACAGAAGTCGGTCCCCACTATGCAAGAGTACGTTCAATCATTGACAATTCCAGCAACGTAAGTGCTATGATCCTCTCTACTTCAGATACCTGCATCGTGCGTGGAGATTTGAAATTAATGGACGATGGACGTCTTCGTTTTGAAAAGCTGGCTAATAATGACAATGACATAAAGGTCGGTGAACAGGTTGTTACTTCCTATGTAAGTGACCGCTTTGTTCAAGGTCTCTTTATCGGATATATCAGTGAGATCAATGTGGATTCCAATAACCTGACTCGTTCCGGTTATATCACACCTGCGGTAGATTTTAGCAAAATTCAGGAAGTCCTTGTTCTCACAAAGACAAAAGAAGATATGACGAACGGGGCAGACAATGAGTCTGCTTCCGACACAGCAAAGGGAGAGTAGTGATCTATGAAACGAAAGCTCATAACACTGGCAATCATTATCCTGTGTTTTCTCTTGCAAAGTACCATTTTCCCATCACTGGCTTTTGCCTGCGTGCAGCCAAATCTGTTTATAATCGTAACAGCATCTTTTGGATTTATGCGAGGACGTAAAGAAGGTATGGCTGTTGGTGTGATCTGTGGACTTTTGACAGACGTTTTCTGGGGAAACACAATTGGATTTTATATACTTTTATATACTGTGATTGGATATTTAAACGGAACATTTGAACGTTTGTTTTATGATGAAGATATTAAACTGCCTTTAGTACTTATCAGTGGCAGTGAACTAATTTACGGTGGCATTATCTGCTTTTGCGGATATATCCTGAAAGGTGACTTTAGTTTCGGAACCTATCTGATTCATATTATCCTGCCAGAACTTGTATACACTATTTTAGCAACTTTGATCGTATATCAGATCATCTTACACATTAACAAAAAACTAGAAGCAGAAGAGCAAAGGAGTGCAAGCCGATTTGTATAATTTGTGGAACCGGATCAAATCCGGCATAAGTGATATCGTAAAATCAAGAACATTTATTGCAATTATCATGTTCTGCGTCTTGTCAGCAGTATTACTTCAACGAGTATTTTATCTGCAAATTGTGAAAGGACAGAACTATACCGACAAATATGAACTTCAGATTCAAAAAACAAAAGAGGTCGAAGGAACCCGCGGCAATATTTATGACCGCAACGGTGTTCTGCTTGCCTACAATGAACTGGCTTATTCTGTTACCATTCAGGATAATGGAGACTATGATAAAAAATCCGAAAAAAATAAAGCTTTAAATCAAATTGTAACGAAAGTTATTAATATTGTGGAAAGTAATGGTGATTCCGTCATCAATGATTTTGGTATTATTCTGGATGCCAATAGTGAATACTCTTTTGTATCAGAAAGTGATACCCAGCGCCTGCGTTTCATCGCAGATGTATATGGCAAAAAAACCATTGATGAATTATCGGACAAGCAAAAGTCCCAGTCTGCTGCCGACATCATGCATTACTTATGTACCGATAAAACATACGGTTATGGTATCAACGAGAAAAAGCTGGACAAGACTATGATTTTGAAACTGGTCAATGTACGTTATGCAATGTCTCTGAACAGTTATCAGAAATATATCTCTACTACGATTGCATCCGATGTCAGTGATCAGACTGTGGCTGATATTATGGAAAACAGTGATTCTCTGCAGGGCGTTAACATTGAAGAAGAATCCTTACGCCGATATACAGACAGTAAATGTTTTGCAAATGTAATTGGCTATACCGGACAGATTTCAACAGACGAATATGATGCACTTAGTAAAAAGGATCAGGAAACTTATTCCAAAACGGATACGGTCGGAAAATCCGGACTTGAAAAAGTCCTGGATTCCACACTTCGCGGCAAAAAAGGTGAAGTGAAATTATATGTAAATAACGTTGGTAAAGTTCTGGACACCGTTCAGTCTACAGAACCAAAAGCTGGCAATGATGTGTATCTGTCTTTGGATGCTAATCTGCAAAAAGCAGCCTATAATATTCTGGAACAGGAGCTTGCCGGAATTCTTCTTTCCAAGATCCAGAACACTTTGGATTTTGATCGGAATTCTGTCAGTGACGGAAGTGACGTTATGATTCCAATTGGCGATGTTTATAACGCACTCATTGCTAATGATGTTGTAAATATGACTCATTTCAGTGAGAATGATGCGAAATCAACCGAACAAGAAGTTTATAATACATTTTCCGGATACAAAGAGCAGGTTCTGGCAAGTCTTTCCAGTACACTTGCAGATCCTAATGCAGCTGCATACAAAGATGATTCTAAGGAAATGCAGGCATATCTGAGTTATATTGTTACAGATATATTGACAAATAATACCGGCATTTTAAATTCCAGTGTCATCAACAAAAATGATGAAACCTATAAAGCATGGAAAACAGATGAGACCATCAATGTTTACACATTTTTAAACTATGCTGTTTCTCAGAACTGGATTGATACCTCAAAGCTTCAAAATTATACAAGCAATGGTGGTAAATATTCGGATTCCTCGGAAACTTTCCAGGCAATTATTTCATACTTAAATGAACATTTAAAATCCGATAACAGTTTTGACAAGCTGATCTACAAATACATGATCAAAGCCGGATCCATTACTGGTCGTGAACTTTGTATGATTCTCTACGAGCAGAACATACTTAACTATGATGAATCTCAATATAATGCACTCGCAAGTGGCGCAACAACAGCTTATGACTTTATGCGTGGAAAGATCCAGACACTGGAGATTACACCTGGACAGCTCGGTCTGGAACCATGTACGGGTTCTTTTGTCATGACAGATACTTCCACAGGTCAGGTTCTGGCATGTGTATCTTATCCGGGATATGACAATAACCGACTTGCAAACAATATGGACTCAACTTATTACAATCAGCTTGTAACAGCAAGTTCCCGTCCATTCTACAATAATGCGACACAGGAAAAGACCGCACCGGGATCTACTTACAAACCTTTGTCTGCTATAGCCGGACTTACCGAAGGTGTTATCAGTACAGATTCCCGTCTTCCGTGCCATGGTATTTATGAAAAGATTGAACCAAATCCAAAATGCTGGATTTACCCATATGCGCATGGCAGCCTGGATGTGTCAGGTGCAATTGAAAACTCTTGTAACAGTTTCTTTTATGAAGTCGGTTACAGATTAAGTCTGAAAGACAACGGAATCAATTCCATCAGCCAGGATAATAACCAAGGTGATGCAACGAATGCTTACTATTCCAGTGAACTTGGACTCCAGAAGCTTTCAAAATATGCTCAGATGTTTGGACTTGGAACCACTTCCGGAATGGAAATTCCAGAGGCTGATCCACAAATTTCCGATGATTCTTCTGTACCATCTGCAATTGGACAGGGTACCAACAACTACACGACAAGTCAGCTTGCCCGCTATGTTACTACGATTGCAAATAAAGGAACACTTTTTGATCTGACACTCCTTAATAAGACCACTGATGTCAAAGGCAATGTCATTGAAGAATCACAGCCAAAAATCGATAATACTCTGTCAGATATTTCTGCGAGCACATGGGATGCTGTACACGAAGGAATGCGTAATGTAGTACTTGTATCTCATAGTAGTACATTTTCGGATATTAACAGGAGCGGATTCCAGTTATCCGGTAAGACCGGAACAGCTCAGCAGAGTAAAACGCATCCGGACCATGCGCTTTTCGTAGGATTTGCGCCAAGCGATTCACCGGAAGTTGCTTTTGCAACTCGTATCGCCAATGGTTATAGTTCTACTTATGCAGCAGAAGTAGCCAGAGACGTTATGAAATATTATTACCAGCTCACTCCGGAAAATGAATTGATAACCGGAACAGCTTCAAGCATTGGTTCAAATGCTTCAAATGAAGGATAGGAGCAGCTTGCCCTTCAAAAGACAAAATGGTTCATGAAACACATAGCGACAAGAAAATTCAAAAGCATGAAACAAAGCCATTGACAGGAGGAAGTTATTCATGGGCGAAGTAATTGTTATTACATCAGGAAAAGGCGGTGTAGGTAAGACCACTACAACAGCAAATATTGGTGCGGGACTCTCTTGGTTAGGAAAGAAAGTCATTGTCATTGATACCGATCTTGGTCTTCGCAACCTTGACGTAGTTATGGGACTGGAAAATCAGATCGTCTATAATCTGGTCGATGTGATTGAAGGAACCTGTCGATTGAAACAGGCAGCAATCCGGGATCGCAGATATGAAAATCTCTATCTGCTTCCATCTGCCCAGACAAAAGATAAATCAGCAATTTCACCGGAACAGATGAAAAAGCTGGCTTCAGAATTGAAAGATGAATTTGATTATGTACTTTTAGACTGCCCGGCCGGAATCGAACAGGGATTCCAAAATGCAATAGCCGGAGCTGATCGTGCTCTTGTTGTCACAACACCGGAGGTTTCCGCAATCCGTGATGCTGACCGCATCATTGGACTGTTAGAAAAAAATCAGATTCACAATAGTTCGCTAATCGTTAATCGCATCCGAATGGATATGGTAAGACGAGGAGATATGATGTCCATTGATGATGTGACTGAAATTCTCTCCATTCCACTGATCGGAGCCATTCCAGATGATGAGCAGGTTGTTGTTGCCACGAATCAGGGTGAACCGGTCATCAGCCTGGATTCCCTGGCCGGAAAAGCCTATACAAATATATGCAAGCGTATTCTCGGCCTTGAAGTACCTTTCTTGAATCTTTCCGGACATCAAGGACTATTTTCAAAACTGTCCGGTGTCTTTCATAAAAAATAGGAGGGTACATACAGCATGTTAAAAAAATCTTCTGTGTCCGTTGCGAAAAGCAGATTGAAACTGCTGATCGTGTCAGACCGCTTAAGCTGTTCTCCGGCAGAATATGAGAACATTTCCAGAGATTTATTCCAGACATTATCCAAATATCTGGAACTTACAGAAGATAACTTTCATGTTGAAATATACAGAACACATATTTTCATTTCATATGTAGGAGAAGAAACGTGAGATTACCAAGATTAACAAAACCTTATAAACTCAGAGATTACAAGTTCAGCCTTGTTCTGCTTGTATTTGCATTATCCGTGATTGGCGTTATGGTTGTAGGCAGTGCGAAGGAATCTGTTCAGAACAAACAGATTTTTGGTGTTTGTGTAGGATTCGTTCTTATGATTATTGTATCTTTGATCGATTATATATGGATTCTTAATTTTTACTGGATTATATACGCAGCCGCAATATTAAGTTTGTTATCTGTACTTGTCTTCGGACACACAGCCAACGGCGCAAAGCGTTGGATTGACTTGGGATTTACAACTTTTCAGCCATCAGAACTAGCAAAAATTCTTTTAATTTTGTTTTTTGCAAGATTTCTTATGGATCACAAAGATGATATTAACGATGCAGTCACATTGATTAAATATGCAATGCTTGCCGGAATTCCACTTGCTTTAATTCTGGTAGAGCCGAACCTTTCTACTACGATCTGCACTGCACTTGTCATCTGCCTGTTGATCTATGTTGGAGGACTGAGTTACAAATTTATCGGAACTGTACTTCTTATATTAGTTCCAGTGGCTATTATCTTTTTAAGTATCGCCGTCCAGCCAAACCAGCCATTTTTGAAAGACTATCAGCAAAAGCGTATTCTTGCTTTCCTGGAGCCTGAAAAGTATGCCAGTGATGAAGCATATCAGCAGAATAACTCTGAGATGGCAATCGGATCTGGTCAGCTTACCGGAAAAGGTCTGAATAACAATACTACTACCTCTGTAAAAAATGGTAACTATATCTCAGAGCCACAGACGGATTTTATCTTCGCCATTATTGGCGAGGAACTTGGGTTCGTTGGATGTTGTATTATTATTGCGTTATTACTACTTGTTGTGATACAATGTATATTGATTGGAATGCGATCGCGGGATCTCTCTGGAAAGATCATATGTAGTGGCGTTGGAGGTCTGGTTGGATTCCAAAGTTTTATTAATATAAGTGTAGCAACGAATATGCTTCCGAATACCGGAGTACCGTTGCCATTTATCAGTTATGGCCTGACATCACTTGTAAGTTTATATATCGGTATTGGATTTGTCTTAAATGTCGGACTGCAACAAAAAAAATATCAATAAAGGAGTGAACGCAATGAATATAGGTCTTGTCGCTCATGATTCAAAGAAAACACTGATGCAGAATTTCTGTATTGCTTACCGTGGAATTCTGAGTAAACACGAACTTTATGCTACCGGTACAACTGGAAGACTCATCGAAGAGGTAACGAATCTGAATGTTCACAAATATCTAGCTGGTCCACTTGGTGGAAAGGAACAGCTCGGAGCTCAGATTGCTCAGAATGATATTGATGCATTAATTTTTTTAAGAGAACCGATGAACCCAAAACCTCATGAGCCGGAGGTCAATGATTTATTCCGCCTTTGCGATACTTATAATATCCCAATGGCAACAAATCTTGCAACCGCTGAACTGATTATTTTAGCAATTGACAGAGGAGATTTAGACTGGCGTGAAATGTACAGATAACTCTTCCAAAAGCAGAAGAGCAAGAAATAAAAGAAATAAAAGAAAAAAACAAATAAGAAACAGATGGGTCGCATGCCTGTCTGTTATTCTTATGATACAGTGTATTGCAGCTGTCAATATCTATAAAGGCAGCAACAAAACAGAATCTCTGGTACAGGAATATGAAACTTCCAATTATACAAAAACTTTGTATCGGGGGCAGCTATTTGCCGAAAATCTGTGTACAGCATCTGAAGATATTCCGTTATCTGTTAAATCTTCCGATACTGGTTCTGACTCAGTTTCCGAAAATGCTTCTGCTGCTGGTAATCCACTTGGTTTTGAACCGGAGTCCGTACATGCAGTAGGGCTTTTTGACGTGAATAACGCCGAAACAGATTGTGCTTATAATATTCATAAGAAAATCTATCCTGCAAGTACAACGAAGATTCTGACCGCCCTGGTTGCTTTGGAGAATGGAAATTTATCTGATACGGTCACAGTGGCTGATGAAGCTGATTCTGGTAAATTTGCAGCAGATGAACAGACATGTGGCATCAAAGCAGGAGATCAGCTCACACTGGAAGATCTGTTGAACGGTCTGCTTTTATATTCCGGCAACGACAACGCTGTTGCCATTGCTGACCACATTGCAGGCAGTACAGAAAAATTTGCAGAGATGATGAATGCTGAAGCAAAAAAACTCATGGCAACAAACAGTCATTTTGTGAATCCAAGTGGTCTTCATGACGATAACCATTATACGACTGCTTATGATCTGTATCTGATTTTTAATGAATGTATCAAACATGATGATTTTGTAAAGATTATTAACAGCAGTTCCTATACTGCACATATTACCGGTGCAGATGGAACAAAGCGAGATGTGAAATGGGAGCCTACCAACTATTATGCAAAAGGAGAAGCGACTCCTCCTGATAATGTCACGATCATCGGCGGCAAGACCGGTACAACAAAAGGAGCCGGAAACTGCCTAATTCTCCTTACAAAGGACAGTTCTGGAAATCCCTACATTTCCATTATTATGGGAGCCGGATCAAAGCCTCTTCTTTATCAGGATATGACATCTATGCTCAGTAAAATTTAGTTGCACTAAAAAGGTATATCAAAAGGGGCGTCCTCATAGGGATACCCCTTGGCTTGTTCTTAGCCTGCTTTATGAGCAGACATCTGTCATATCTTTCATGCGACCGTACAAGCTGATCAGGTAAAGTCCACAGATACCTACAATTGTATAGATAATCCTGGATAACCAGGACAGATTTCCAAATAAGAAAGCTACCAGATCAAACCGGAATATCCCAACGAGCAACCAGTTGACAGCCCCGATAATTACAATTGTAAGAGCTGTATTGTCAAACCATTTCATATAGATTCCTCCTTTTTTGTACTACCTATATTATGTACAAAGTTCAAGAAATTATGCAAAAGGACCATATTTATGTATTACACTTATTCAGATTATTTAAAAAATAAATATCATGAAAAGGTTTATAAACTTCCTGTCAATCTTCCTGTTACCTGCCCAAACCGTTTAAACGGAGCATGTGGCTGCGATTTCTGTGCGGAACAGGGAACAGGATTTGAAGCTTTAAATCATCAATTATCTGTGACAGAACAATTAACTATGACTCGAGAAAAGATTGAAAAAAATATCATGCACATAAATTTATTGCTTATTTTCAAAACTATACGAATACATTTTTGCCCATTGACAGATTTGAAAAATATATGCGGGAAGGTGCAAGCTTTCCGGATGTTGTAGAAATTTCCATTTCGACCAGACCGGACTGTATCCGCTCTGATTATTTGGAAATTCTTGAAAAAATCCGTTCGGCATTTCAAGTAGAGATTACTTTGGAACTTGGACTTCAGACTGTAAATTACCATACATTAAGAAATATACATCGCGGACATACATTAGCCGAATTTATGGATGCTATGTGGATGATTCGAGATTATCACTTTGACACCTGTGCACATGTTATTCTCAACTTGCCAGGTGATGATCTGATGGATGCTATTGAATCTGCAAAGATACTGTCTGCACTTCAGGTCAGCACAGTCAAACTCCATTCTCTCTATATTGCTAAAAACACAAGGTTGTGTGAAGCTTATGAAAATGGTACAATAACTCTATGTTCAAAAGAAGAATATATCACACGTGCAATTACATTTTTGGAATACCTTGATCCAGAAATTGCCGTGGAACGGCTTTTCAGCCGTATTCCCGAAAATGATGCCGTTTTTTGTAACTGGGGCACAAGCTGGTGGAAACTAAAAGATGAACTACTTAGCACGATGCAGAAAACAGACAGCTACCAGGGAAAAATGTATCATTATTTACATGGAGCAGCTTTAAGGTCTTTAGATGGCTCTGATAATTTATAGTACTTTGTCTGCTTTACAGATTTAAATATTACGACTTGTCTAAGAATCTTGAATCATTAAAAGGAGGCCGACGTTGGCAGAAAATCATACTACAAACATTACTGCATTTCGGAAAAAATGGAATATTAATATCGGAATTGTCATCTTTGGAGTGGTATTCATATATCTGCTTGTCACGGTTCTTATGTACCTGACAAGTAAGCATATTTCGGCATATGAAGTCAGAGAGGGCAGCATTTTAAAAGATAATGCCTATACCGGACTGGCAATCCGCAATGAAGAGGTCGTGACTGCCGAGCAGTCAGGTTATATTAACTATTTTGTGTCAGAAGCCAGCAAAGTTGGTGCAAAAACAAAAGTATATTCTCTTTCTCCAAAACAATTAGAATTTAATGACACAGTTTCTACAGATTCACAGGAACTGACTGCCGAAGAACGAGATTCCATCTATTTAAAGACCCAGTCCTTTAGTGAAAATTACAATGGCAGCAGTTTCAACGAGGTTTATTCTTTAAGAGATGAAATTTCCTCTGTTCTGGAAAGCAAATCTAATCAAAGTCGTCAGGCACAATTAGATGAGATGGTACAGGCAGGTACTGACGGGCTTCAGGTATTCAATGCTCAGTCCGACGGTGTGATTCTTTATTCTACAGATGGATATGAGAATCTGACCGTCAGTGATGTCACTGCTGATATGCTTTCAAAAAAGAAGTATAATTCCGTAAACATAAAAAACAATTCAAAGGTAAATTCCGGAGAAGCTATCTATAAACTTGTGAAAGATGATGACTGGTCACTGGTCATTCCACTGGATGATAAAACAGCTAAAAATCTGGCTGATACGAAAAGCGTAAAGGTTCAGTTCACAAAAGATCAGGTGAAAGAACGTGCTTCTTTTCAAGTATACAGTGCCAAAAACACAAACCTTGGTATCCTTACATTTCATACTTCCATGGTCCGCTATGCGAAAGACCGTTATCTGGATATTGAATTAATTTTAGAAGATGAATCCGGACTTAAAATTCCAAAGTCCTCTGTGACAAAAAAAGACTTTTATCTTGTACCGGAAAATTATCTGACACAAGGCGGCAACAGTAAAGAAACTGGTGTTTTAATCCATAACGATTCTGACGATGCCCAGTTTAAAAAAGTTGATGTCTATTATCGAGATACAGAAACTGGCATGGTTTATCTGGATCCAAATGCATTTGATAAAAATACAACTTTAATAAAACCTGATTCAACTGAAACATACAAGCTTAAGAAAACAAAATCTTTACAGGGAGTCTATAATATCAATAAAGGATATGCTGTATTTAAACAAATCCATATACTGTGTGAAAGTGATGAATACTATATCGTTGAATCTGGAAATTCCTATGGTCTGGCTAATTATGACCATATTGCACTTGTTGGCAAAGATGTAAGAGAAAATGATATTGTTTATTAAGGAGCTGATAAAAATGTTAAAAGAAAATCTGGAAAATGTAGAACAGAAAATTCAGGCTGCGTGCGAAAGAAGTGGGCGTGACCGCTCAGAAGTTACTCTGATCGCAGTCAGTAAAACCAAACCGGCAGAAATGGTCCAGGAAGCTTATGATCTTGGAATCCGTCTTTTCGGTGAAAATAAAGTTCAGGAAATCATGGATAAGTCGGAGGTACTTCCTGCTGATATTCACTGGCATATGATCGGCCATCTTCAGCGCAACAAGATCAAATATATCATTGATAAAGTGGATTTGATTCATTCTGTTGACAGTTTGAGACTTGCCGAAGCGATTGAAAAAGAAGCAGCTAAGAAACATCTAATTGCAAAAGTCCTGATTGAAGTAAATGTAGGAAGAGAAGAGAGCAAATTCGGATTTCTTCCGGAAGAATTAGATGATTTTGTTGAAAAAGCTTCTGATTTTTCACATATTCAGTTTATGGGACTCATGACAAGCGCTCCATTTGTTGATAATCCAGAAGAAAATAGACCAATTTTCGCAGAATTAAGGAAATTATCTGTTGACATAGCGCGTAAAAACGCCCATAATATGTCTATGAGTATACTTTCCATGGGTATGACCAATGATTATGAAGTTGCAATTGAAGAAGGTGCAACAATGGTTCGTGTGGGAACAGCCATTTTTGGTGCCCGTAATTATGCTCAAACAAACGTAAGATAGGAGATATTACAAAATGGGAGTATTAGATAAGTTTTTGGACATCATGAAGTTAAGCGATGATGATGAGTATGATGAAGATGACTTCTTTGATGATGACGAATATGATGATGAATACGAAGAAAAGCCAAAAAAGAGTATCTTCCGCAGAGAAAAGACTCATGATGAAAGCGACGAAGACGATTACGAGCTTCCTGCCAAGTCTCAGCAGCGTCCGGCCCGTTCTAATAATAAAGTAACTCCGATGCGTCAGCCAGCACGTCGCACAGGTGTAAGCATGGAAGTCTGTGTTATTAAACCGACATCTGTAGAAGATGCCAGAGAGATCACCGAAACATTATTAAGCGGACGTACTGTTATTCTGAATCTGGAAGGACTGGATCTTGAGGTTGCTCAGAGAATCATTGATTTTACATCTGGTGCTACATATGCAATCAGTGGAAATCTTCAGAAGATATCCAATTACATCTTCCTTGTCACACCTACTAATGTTGACATTTCCGGAGATTTACAGGATTTACTGAACACTTCTCTTGACACATCTTCAATGCGTACAAGATTTTAATTAAAAGTTTTTCAGAGTATTTCTAATAGTGAGTGTTTATGAATAAAGAGGAACAATTATTGGAAAAACGGCTGATTGAATTATCTAATCTTGCATTCAGCCGTGATATTGTTACATTTTCAGATTTTCTGAATTTGAATGAATTGAATATCCTGCACAGGACCCCGAAAGATCAGTTTAAAGCGAGGTTCGAAACGTATGGAGGTTATGAGTTAGCAGAGCGTCAGATGGTTGCATTTCTACCTGATGCTCTTTATTATGACTACGGTTACCCAATGCAGGCTCTTAAGATCTGTCCGGTGAACAAGCGTTTTGCGGAAGATCTGACACATCGTGATTATCTGGGGGCTATTATGAATCTTGGAACCAGTCGTACCAAGATCGGTGATATTATTCAAACAGACGATGGTGCTATTGTTTTTGTAAAAGAGGAGATTTCAGACTATATTATGAAAAATCTCACACGGATCAGGCATACAACTATCACCGTGGAACGCAGAGAACTTTCAGATATTTCCTATGAATCTCATTTTGAGGAATTGAAAGGAACAGTTCCTTCCGTACGCCTCGACACTGTGCTTTCGGTCGCATACCCACTTTCCCGGAGTAAGCTGACCACATATATCGAAGCTGCAAAAGTGTTTGTAAACGGTAAACTGATCACGAATAATGGCTATCATCTGAATGAAGGCGATTTGATTTCCGTCCGTGGACTTGGACGAATCGCTTATGCAGGAATTCTGTCCGAGACAAAAAAAGGACGTTACATGATTTCTCTTAGAAAATATATTTAAAATATCCGGAATATGACAGTATTTTTGAAACTTCGAATCAGAAAGGACTTTTATAAATTATGGATTCAATAAAATCACGCGGCAGACATTATATTTCAGCGATATTACTTGTATTAGTTGGTGTATGGTTCGATCAGTTCACAAAAACTTTAGCTGTGGATCATCTAAAAGGGCAGGATCCTTTTATTCTGTTCAAAAATGTGTTTCAGTTTGAATACCTAGAGAATCACGGAGCAGCATTTGGCATTCTGCAGAATAAACAGATTTTCTTTTTTATCATTGTACTGATCATTTCAGTATTTATTATCTGGTTCTATCTGCATGTCCCAATGACAAAAAAACTACTGCCATTACGAATTTGTGCCGTATTTATTTTCTCTGGTGCAATTGGCAATTTTATTGATCGGTTAAAACTAGGATATGTCGTGGATTTCTTTTATTTTAAACTGATCGACTTTCCAGTTTTCAATGTAGCTGACATCTATGTAACAGTCGGAACATTTATACTTGCTTTTTTATTGTTGTTTTATTATAAGGAGGAAGACCTTGACAGAATATTTCACAGTTGAAAATGAAGAAGGAGACCGTATTGACCGTTATCTTGCTGAGGAGATGCCGGAACGATCTAGATCATATCTTCAAAAATTAATTAAAAAACAATATATTAAAGTCAACAACAAGCCTGTAAAAGCCAATTACAGGCTTGTTTTAGGTGACAGGGTAGAAGTATGTATCCCAGAGGCAAAAGAACCCGATATCAATCCAGAAAACATTCCTCTGGACATTTTATATGAAGATGAAGATGTAATTGTCGTCAATAAGCCAAAACAAATGGTAGTCCATCCTGCCCCTGGGCATTACAGTGGAACATTGGTCAATGCTTTAATGTATCATTGTGGTAATGAGCTCTCCGGTATCAACGGCACTTCCCGTCCCGGAATCGTACACCGCATCGATATGGATACAACCGGTTCTCTGATCATCTGTAAAAATGACATGGCTCACCAGAGCCTTGCTGTGCAATTAAAAGAACACTCTATTAATCGAATTTACGAAGCCATTGTACATGGAAATATCAAAGAAGAAGAAGGAACTGTAAATGCTCCTATCGGACGTCATCCAACAGATCGTAAGAAAATGAGCATCCATGCTAAAAATGCAAGAAATGCCATTACCCATTACAAAGTGCTGAAACGCTTTGGCAACTACACTTATATCCAATGTAAGCTTGAAACCGGGCGTACACATCAAATTCGCGTACACATGGCAAGTATTGGACACCCACTTCTCGGTGATCAGGTATATGGCCCCAAAAAATGTCCATTTTCCAAGCTCGTAGGGCAGACCCTGCATGCTAGAACACTTGGATTTATCCACCCACGTACTAATGAATATATTGAAGTAAATGCTCCTTTACCTGATTATTTTTTGAATTTATTAGAGAAATTATATACAACTTAATACAAAAAATCAGATTATCCGCATAAATACAGTATTTAAGGACTATTCATCAATCAAAAAAGCAATTATTTTACCACGAATTTACCATGATTGAATGAGCCTTGATATGACAGCAAAAGAACAAGGGAGATTGCACAAAAGCGTGTACCTCCCTTTTCTTATTATTCGTATGAACCTTTATTTCTATATTTTTTTCTCGAGCACACTACTGATAATGATTAAAATAATCGGCTGGATTGCAATGATACTTCCGACAATAATAGCTGGAATGATGTAGTCTAAACAAATAAATATTATCATGCAAAATTTGAACATGAGAAACGCCAAAAACGGCACTGAATAAAATAGCAAGTCCAATATCTACCATTTCAGGAAAATTTGTAACCAAAATTATCACAATCAAAAACAACGAAACAATATAACCGATATACCAAATCTGACCCTTATTTTTCATCTTCACTTTCCTCCTCATAGATAAAAATTTCTTCAACAATAAAAAAATATATCCAAGAACAAGAAAAGCACGACATTGCAATGGATAAGTTAAGTGTAAAAGAATATGAAGACCCTTTTAAGGGTTAATGCCAAGTAGTAACAATGCCCCT
>JABLTT010081227.1_pt1 | contig 43727 bp, 39 predicted proteins | sample 7160061 | NCBI WGS metagenome assembly JABLTT01 (sample SAMN14651232, study PRJNA627086) | human gut metagenome | isolation source: feces | host: Homo sapiens
CATCCTCAGGGAACGGTATATAAGTCTGTTTTCACAGGCCGTCTTGGATCACCTGTTCAATTGGACGAAAACAGCTATCAGGTGGATATTTTGGAAATGAAATATGAAAATCCAGTGAAAACAGAGAAAATACAAAGTGGGATTCTGTACCGGTATACTACGGCTTATGGATTGGAAGATGCGGAAAGTCTGATATTCTATACACCAGGAACCGACACAGAAGAGTTATCGGAAGAAGTGAAGATGTGGCTGCGCTGCACAGAGGAAGTCCTTCCTTTTTATGCTGTTGTGAATGCAGTCCATTCTTATGGCTTTGTGGGAGAGAATCTGGCAGTTTGGATGAGGGAGAGGGTAGCAGATGCGGAGGTGGAAATGGCAGAGATGGAAGGAAGGATGCAGAAGGCATTTACCCAGTTGGATATGAATGATATTGCCAGTCAACAGTATTGGCTCTGGGATGGAGTTTTAAATGAGCTGCGGGACGTATTAAAGCAGATTCAATCAGAAGAAGAGATGCAAGTGCTTACCCTCCGGCAACGGGATTGGATCAAAGACAAGGAAGCAGCTGCAGATGAGGCTGTTGGATTAAGAGGACTGTTCTGCAGGAGGAGATTTTGTAAAATCATATTTTAGAGATATTCCTGTGAAATAATAACTTGTCTGATCTGGCGACAGAAGGGGTTCCGGCGTGGAACGTTATGAAGAGGAAATAACTTTATCACAGCCCAATGTAGAATTTAACACAAAATCTCACATAATGTTCTAGGCCATGGTGGAAATATTAAAAAATACTGTTTATTTCTCACGAATTGTAATATGATGGATATGTGTTTTTATACGTTCATGGAGAAATTATATGTTTGGAGAGAGATTAAAGAAACTACGCAAGAAAAGTGGATATACACAGGTATCTTTGGCAAATGAATTGGGTGTTTCCAAAGGAACTATCGCAATGTGGGAAGTCGGTAAAAGAAAACCTGATTTTGAAACGCTGTGTAAGCTATCAGAGTTTTTTGATGTAAGAACAGATTATATATTAGGACAGTCAGAGGATGATTCATCAGTTACCCGTACTGTTGAGACTGTCAACCAGCCTGGTGCCTGGGAAACAGAGGAAGGGACGAAAGAGCTGTTTGAGCTGTACCTTACTATTGATACATATGGTAAGAGCAATATTGAATATCTTATCAGAAGTGAGGCAAAACGCTGCGGAGATCAGGATACTTCTACGGATATATCTGGAATACAGATAAATGTGACTTTTGATAAATAATAGCCCTGTATTACATTTTGCGATTTTATGTGCGAAAGGGAACCGCTGTTTTACAAGTATTGGTAATCGTGTATTATCTACAGAAGTACTTGAAGGAAGGTATCCAGTAATAAGTGCAAATGTATTTGAGGAATTTGGAAGAATTGACAAACTTAACTTAACCGACTTTTCCCTTCCATCAATTATTTGGGGAAGTGACGGTGACTGGATGGCTAATATAATACCTCCTACTCCATTTTATCCTACAGACCATTGTGGTGTATTAAGAATCAAAGATTCCTCTATTATTTCAGAATACTTTGCAACTGCTCTATTTGTGGAGGGACAATTTGAAAGATTTTCTAGAAGCAATCGCGCATCTACACAAAGAATCAAAAGTCTAACAATTCAGGTACCACAGAAAGAAAAACAAGAAGCAATTGTTTTAGAGTTAAAATCATATGATGAAGAAATAACTAAAATCACTTCTGAATTGACAGCTCTTGAAGAAACAATAAAGAAGGAATTCATAAATCGTTTTGGATTCCAGTTGAAAATACCAATGGATTACCAGTGTCTATTTTAGACAAAGTATGTACAACCATCACTGATGGTGCACATACTAGTCCGAAAGAAGATGTAAGAAGTTCTATTCCAATGCTTTCTGTAAAAGATATGACGATATGTGGCTTTCACTATAAAGACTGCAAGCACATATCCTCTGATGATTATGAAGTTCTTAAACGAAATGGCTGTCAGCCATTAAAAGATGATGTTTTATTGGCAAAAGATGGTTAAAAATAAAATATAAAAAAGTCGTTGACAAATCCGTCATCATCCGATATAATGATTTACGTTGCTGAGACAGCCAGTAAGAATTACTGCTAAACAGCAAAAAAGAAAAATGCAGAAGTGGCGGAATTGGCAGACGCGCACGGTTCAGGTCCGTGTGGTAGTAATACCTTGAGGGTTCGACTCCCTTCTTCTGCACGATATATGGCAGGAAGTCAGGAAACTGGCTTCCTGTTTTGCTATGTGACAAATGCAGCAGACATTTTTTGCCCTGAGAGGTAAATTATAATAGTAATTTGTCCGCAAATAGTATATACTGTAAGTTGTGTGGCCATTTGCCGCAGATGCGGCTGGTCTTAAAACGGGACGAAAAGAGAGGTAGGAGTGTCATTATGCTTAGATTGGAAAATCTCTCCTTTGAAGTAAATGACGACAAAGGAGAAAAGGGCATTATCAAGGATATAAGCCTGACAGTAGATGATGGGAAATTTGTGGTGATCACAGGACCCAACGGCGGCGGTAAATCCACCACGGCTAAACTGATCATGGGAATCGAGCATCCCACAGGGGGAAAGATCTGGTTTGACGGGGAGGACATTACAGAAAAGAGCATCACAGACCGTGCAAAGATGGGCATCAGCTTTGCGTTTCAGCAGCCGGTTCGCTTTAAGGGAGTTCAGGTGATTGACCTTTTACGTCTGGCTTCCGGCAAGAAGCTTACCGTGTCCGAGGCCTGTCAGTATCTGTCCGAGGTAGGTCTCTGCGCCAAGGATTATATTAACCGTGAGGTTAACGGCAGTCTGTCCGGCGGCGAGTTAAAGCGCATTGAGATTGCCACCATTCTTGCAAGAGGGGCAAAGCTGTCCGTATTTGACGAGCCAGAGGCTGGAATCGACCTTTGGAGCTTCCAGAATCTGATTCAGGTATTTGAGCGTATGCGTCAGAATACAAAGGGTTCCATCCTGATTATTTCCCATCAGGAGCGTATTTTAAATATTGCCGATGAGATCGTTGTGATCGCAGACGGAAAAATCGTAGATCAGGGTACAAGGGATGAGATTATGCCAAAGATCATGGGAACGGCTTCTGCAGTGGATGCCTGCTCCGGTTTCCTTGATTCCGTGCAGTAAGGGAGGACATAAGGATGGATCAGATCGAAGAGAGATTATTAGAGGAAGTGGCTGACCTTCACGGAGTGCCGGAGGGAGCCTACAATATCCGTGCCAACGGCCAGATGGCAGGAAGAAATACAACTGCCAACATTGACATTACCACAAAGACGGACAAGCCGGGAATTGATATCCGCATTAAGCCCGGTACAAAGCATGAGAGCGTGCATATTCCGGTGGTATTAAGCGCCAGCGGCTTAAAGGAAGTGGTTTACAATGACTTTTATATCGGGGATGATGCGGATGTGGTGATCGTGGCAGGCTGCGGTATCCACAACTGCGGAGTTCAGGACTCGGAGCATGACGGCATCCACCGCTTCTTTGTAGGTAAAAATGCCAAAGTTAAATATGTAGAAAAGCACTATGGCGAGGGAGACGGGGAAGGAAAACGTCTGTTAAATCCCGTTTCTGAAGTATATATGGAAGAAAACAGCCAGATGGAAATGGAAATGGTTCAGATCAAGGGTGTAGATTCCACCAACCGCACTAATAAGGCCGTACTGGCAGCAGGTGCAAAGCTTCTGGTCCGCGAGCGCCTTTTAACCCACGGAGATCAGATGGCAGAAAGTACCTATGATGTGGAATTAAACGGTGACGGCTCCAGTGCAGATGTGGTTTCACGTTCCGTTGCAAAGGATCGCTCCAAACAGATATTCAAGTCCAATCTGATTGGAAATGCAAAGTGCAGCGGCCATACAGAATGTGATGCCATTATCATGGATGATGCCAAGATAGTGGCTGTTCCCGGTCTGGTGGCTGATAATATCGATGCAGCCCTGATCCATGAGGCTGCCATCGGAAAAATCGCAGGCGAGCAAATCGTAAAGCTTATGACTCTGGGACTGACAGAGGCAGAGGCAGAGGCCCAGATCGTAAATGGATTCCTGAAATAAAGAGAAAAGAACCGAAGAGGAGATTAACTCTTTTCCGGTTCTTTTTTTAACGTCATCCGGTATTGTCTGGGAGTCTGGCCAAAGGTCTGCTTAAAAATCCGGTGGAAATAGCTGAAATTTTCATAACCTACAGCCATGCTGATATCCAGCACGGACAAAGCGGTGGAACGCAGGAGAAAGCAGGCCTGGTTCAGCCGCTTTTTTTGAACCAGCTCCGTGTAGGTGCAGCCGGAAAGACGGCGGATGGCCCGTGACAGCCAGGTTAAGTCGCAGTGAAGCCGTTCGGCAAGAGAAGTCAGCTCTCCGTCCTTATAGTGCTCCTCCACATACTGATAGACCTGCATGAGGATTTCCTGCTCAAAGGAGGTGCGTCCGGCTTGAATACGATCAGTGTAATTTAAAAGCTGCAGAAAGAGAAGCCCCATGGTGATCTGGTTCATAAGCCGTTTATTCTGAAGTTCATGGGAAAGGGTCCAGAGCAGATTTTCCAGCAGATTCTGAACGGGAAGGATGTCGGAAACCTTAAAATGCAGATAGGACAGGGGAGAGTCCGCAGTCTGAAGGCAGCCTACCACAAAATCCCTCAGCATGCTCTGCTCGGATCCAAGCATTGCAAGGGTCTGATCAAAAAATTCCGGCAGAATGATGAAATTGACGGCCACATCCTCTTTCCCGGCAGGAAGGATTTCCTGGGAGGCATGCTGATTTAAAATCAGAAGCTCCCCCCGTTGAAGGATAAGTTCTGTGCCGTTTATGATATGGGTGGTAGAGCCGGAACACATATAGATCATTTCCACATAGTTGTGAGTGTGTCTGGGAAAATGGACAAAGCGGGTGTGGGGGCGGAACTGGATCAGCCGTCCTTCTTTGAGCATCTTTCCGCTGGTGATCACAAAATCAGAGCCTTCTGAATAAAGGGTTCGGTCTATGCCTGTTTTTCCATCTAGGATATCCTGTTCTTCTTCTGTAATATGGCTCAGTTCCCTCAAAAGCTGTTCATTCATAAATACTCCCCTTATCTGCAGAAGGCATTTTTGCTGTTCACAGTATACCACAGCTCTGCAAATAAGGACAGTTTTTTAGCCAAAAACCGTTCTTTTTTTGCCCGCTGCCTTCAGGTACAATAAAGCCATGACAAAACGTGTGATGAAACGGTAAAAGGAGGAGGGCTATGGAACGCTATTATCTGGCCATAGACATCGGAGCTTCCAGCGGCCGCCATATGCTTGGGCATATAGAGGACGGAAAAATGGTCCTGGAGGAGATCTGGCGCTTTGAAAATGGCATGAAGGACCGAGAAGGAAGCCTGTGCTGGGATCTGGATGCGTTGTTTGAGGAAATCAAGACAGGAATGAAGCGCTGTAAGGAACTGGGAAAGATTCCCGTATCTATGGGAATTGATACCTGGGCCGTCGATTATGTGCTTTTGGATGAAAAGGATCAGGTACTGGGAAAAACATATGGCTACCGTGACGGCCGCACTCAGGGAGTGGATGAGGACGTATATAAGATTATTTCGGAAGAAGAGCTTTACAGCCGCACCGGAATCCAGAAGCAGAGCTTTAATACCATTTATCAGCTGATGGCAGTAAAGAAAAACAATCCGGAGCACCTGAAGGCGGCAAAAACTTTTTTAATGTTGCCGGACTATTTTCATTTTCTGCTCACAGGACAGAAATATTCAGAGTACACCAATGCAACTTCGACTCAGCTGGTAAATGCAGGAACCAATGACTGGGATCGGGAGCTGATCGAACGCCTGGGATATCCACAGGAAATGTTTCTTCCTTTAAGCCAGCCGGGAACGTTAGTAGGAAGCTTTACAAAAGAAATAGAAGAAGAGGTGGGATTTTCCTGTGAAGTAGTTCTTCCTGCTACCCACGATACGGGCTCCGCTGTTATGGCAGTGCCGGGGGAGGGAGATAAAAACCTCTATATCAGCTCCGGTACCTGGTCCCTGATGGGAATTGAAAATAAGACAGCCATCTGTACCGAAGAGAGCCGGAAACGGAATTTCACCAATGAGGGCGGATATGAATATCGTTACCGCTATCTGAAAAACATTATGGGACTGTGGATGATCCAGTCTGTGAGAAAGGAACTGGAAAATAAGTATTCTTTTGCAGAACTGTGTGCCATGGCTTCCAGGCGCAGCGATTTCCCCTCCAGAGTGGACGTAAACGATCCGGTATTCTTAGCTCCGGATTCCATGATCCGGGCAATCCGGGAAATGTGTGCAAAGACCGGGCAGATGGTTCCGGAAACACCGGACGAACTGGCCGCAGTGGTGTATGAAAGTTTAAGCGACAGCTACAGAGAGACCGCAGAGGAAATCGAAGGCCTTACGGGCAGTCATTATAACACCATTTGTATCGTGGGCGGAGGCTCCAATGCGGAGTATTTAAACCGGCTGACTGCTAAGAAATCCGGCCGCCGGGTGCTCGCAGGGCCAGGAGAAGCCACAGCCATCGGAAATCTGATGGCTCAGATGATTCAAAAAGGGGAATTTGACACTTTAGAACAGGCCCGCAGGTGTGTGGGAACGTCATTTTCCATCCATGAATATATGCCGGAATTATAATCGAAATCAATCGAGAGGAGAACTGTTATGAATCAGACAGAACGCTATGAGTCAGCAAAAGAGATGTATAAAAGCCTGGGGATTGACACAGACCAGGTGATTCAGACCTTAAAAAACATTCCTGTTTCCCTTCACTGCTGGCAGGGAGATGACGTAAAGGGCTTTGACCAGGACGGCCCCTTAACCGGCGGTATCCAGACCACGGGAAACTATCCGGGAAGAGCCAGAACGCCTCAGGAGCTGATGGATGATATGGAGATGGCTATGAGCCTGATGCCGGGCAAAAAGAAATTAAACCTCCATGCAAGTTATGCCATTTTTGAGAATGGGGAGAGTGCAGACAGGGATCAGCTAGAGCCAAAGCATTTTGCGAAGTGGGTGGAATTTGCCAAAAAGCACAATATGGGCATTGATTTTAACCCTACCTTCTTCTCCCATGAAAAGGTAAAGGACGGACAGACCTTATCCAGTCCTGATAAGGAGACAAGGGAGTTCTGGATCCGCCATGGAAAGGCCTGCATCCGTATTTCCCAGTATTTCGCTCAGGAAACGGGCGTTCCATGCGTAATGAATATCTGGACAGGCGACGGCTTTAAGGATGTGCCTGCAGACAGGATGGGCCCCAGAATGCGATATAAGGAATCGATTGAGGAGATTTTATCAGAGCCATATGATCCAGAGCTTGTTAAGCCCTGTGTAGAGTCCAAGGTATTCGGAATCGGCGTAGAGTCCTATACGGCAGGCTCCGCTGAGTTTGCCCTTTCCTTTGCAGCAACCCACAAAGGAGTACTGCCCTTAATGGACAACGGACATTATCACCCTACAGAGATGGTTTCTGACAAGATTCCCGCCCTTCTTTGCTTCTTCCCGGAGATTGCTCTTCATGTGACCCGTCCGGTGCGCTGGGACAGCGATCATGTCGTTCTTTTTGATGATGAGACAAAGGAAATCGCAAAGGAGATCGTCAGAAATAACGCATTAGACCGTGTTTATATTGCCCTGGATTACTTTGACGCCAGCATCAACCGTATTTCTGCCTGGGCCGTGGGCTTTAGAAGTTTCCAGAAAGCACTGCTGTCCGCGCTTCTTACGCCGGCAGCTCTGTTAAAGAAGCTTCAGGATGAGAACCGCATGACAGAGCTTATGATGATGCAGGAGGAGTTAAAGCTGTATCCATTAGGCGATGTATGGAATGAATACTGCCGTCAGTGTGGTGTAGAAAGTGATCAGAGCTGGTTTGAAAAAGTAAAAATATATGAGAAAGACGTATTGTCACAGAGAAAATAAGGAGGAAATTGAAAATGAGATTTTTAGATGCAGAATTTGTTCAGGGTTTTATCCGCATGGCAAACGACGGCTGGGAGCAGGGATGGCATGAGAGAAACGGAGGAAATATATCCTACCGTGTAAAGGATGAGGAAGTAGAGAGCGTAAAGGAAGAATTAGAGCCAAAGGAGTGGCGTCCCATCGGAACCACAGTTCCTGCTCTGGGCGGAGAGTATTTCCTTGTAACAGGCAGCGGAAAGTATCTCAGAAATGTAATTATTAAGCCTGAGGATTCTATCTGCATGATCGAGTTAGATCAGGCAGGAGAGAATTACCGTATCGTATGGGGGTTAGTAAACGGCGGAAAGCCAACCAGCGAGCTTCCTTCCCACCTGATGAACCATGAAGTAAAGAAGATTGCAACAAACGGCGCATACCGGGTGATCTATCATGCCCATACGGTGAATGTGATTGCCCTCACCTTTGTACTGCCTTTGAAGGATGAGGTATTTACAAGAGAGCTTTGGGAAATGGCAACGGAATGTCCGGTCGTATTCCCCGCCGGTATCGGCGTTGTGCCCTGGATGGTTCCGGGCGGCCGGGATATCGCAGTGGCTACCAGTGAGCTGATGAAACAGTACGATGTGGCTATTTGGGCGCATCATGGAACCTTTGCCGCAGGCGAGGACTTTGACATCACCTTTGGACTGATGCATACCGTAGAAAAGTCTGCGGAGATTCTGGTTAAGATGCTGTCCATGCGCCCGGATAAGCTTCAGACCATCACTCCTCAGAATTTCAGGGATCTGGCAAAGGATTTTCATGTAACTCTGCCTGAGAAGTTTTTATACGAGAAATAAAGGAGGCATCTGCATGATCCGAAAAGCCTTTAAGATGTTTTTATATCCGGGCATGGAAGAGGAGTATGAGAAGCGTCACAACTTGCTTTGGCCGGAGATGAAGGAAATGATCCACGCTCACGGAGGCCGTAATTACTCCATCTATTTAGACCGGGAAACCCATGTGCTTTACGGCTATATTGAAATCGAGAATGAAGCGCTCTGGGCCGCCTCCGCCGATACGCCCATTAACAGAAAATGGTGGGATTTTATGGCGGATATCATGGAAACAAACGAGGATAACAGTCCTGTAAGCGTTGATCTGGCGCCGGTGTTTCATTTGGATTAGAGGGAACCAGCAGGAACAGAAAACCAGATAACTGTAAAATGGCCTTCCCGGCTGTTGATCTTGAGCCGGGAGTCGGGGCCGTAGGATAGAATCAGCCGCGCATTGGTATTGGAAAGTCCGATGTGCTGGCTGATTTTATTTTCTTCTGTTTTTAATCGTTCTTTTAACTGTTCTAAGGTTTCCGCAGACATTCCCATACCCGTATCTTTGATATTAAAATAAATCCGCCCTTTCTTTTCGTGAACCCAGACGCAGATTTTTCCGCCCTCTGCTTTTTCTCTCAGACCATGGTAAATAGAGTTTTCCACCAAAGGCTGCAAAAGCATTTTTTTCACTGGAGCGCAGCCGCAGCCGGGCTCAACATGAAAATTAGCTTCAAACAGCCCCGGATGCCGCAGCTTCATAATACTTACATATTTTTCCAAATATCCAATCTCATCCTCTACAGTTACATCCTCCTGAGGATCACTTAAGGAGTAGCGCATCATGGAGGAAAGGCTTGAAATCATACGGCTGCACAAATTTTCTCCCCCGGTCAGACGGATGGACTCCCAATAGATGATATTTAAGGTATTATGAAGAAAGTGAGGATTGATCTGGTGCTGCAGGGCTTCTATTTTCCAAAGCTGGAGCCTGGCCTCCTTTTCTGAATCCTGGACCCGGAGATAATTCTGTTCAATAAAAAGATTGATTACATTCATGAGGATAAAATCAAAAGGACCGGATCGGAAGCTTCGGGAAACCGGAGTCTGGCGTACGGCTGATTCAGGTTCGGTAAAGACAGAGATAATCCGGTTCAGGTATTTATAGTCATGGCGTGTTTTAAACCAGGCCAGGATTCCTGCTACAGTGATGGCAATACAGGTGATTAGGGCGTACATACTGGTCAGATGAATGGTAGTGGCGTAGATCTCTGTTTTGGGAGTCATAAGCAGATAGGAAAAGCCGTAGGATCTGGGTGATATGAGGCAGTCTGCGTGCCAGGTTCCCAGATTGTTTTCCAGAATAAGGCCGTTTTTATCGGATACTGTTTTATGACCGGGATCCGCCAGCATGAAAAGGGCATCTTCTGAAAATGGCTCGGCAGAGGGCCAGAGAGTCCGGGAGCGGGGATCAATGAGAAAGAGCTTCTGGTTTTTATAGCTTAAGAGCGGATCCAGTTCTTTTTTCAGCCGGTCAGCCCGGAAACTGTAGATTACAACACCGTTTTGGATACCTGTGGCCCGTTTGGAGAGCCTGCGGCAGATAAGTAGGTTTTCGGAAGGATACTCTGTGTATAAAAAGGGCTTGTCCGAAAATTCCATCCAGGCATCTGTTTCGCTGACCCGGTCAAAGTAGGAGAGAACCCGCTTTTCATTTTCATCGGAAAAGGAAAGGATCTTGGAGTGAAGAGGGGAGAAGATCCTTCCATATTCATTGGTATAGTAGATGTAAATGGAATTTAAGGATTCATTGGTATAAATCTGGTTCTGAAAGCTTAAGGAGATATTCTCAATGGCCCGGATCGATTCCAACGACAGGGACGGCTCGTTAAAGGCCTTTTGCAGCTGCCGGGAGACCTTGGGATTGGAGGAGAGGAAAAGGCAGGTGTTATCTACATGCGTGTAGTAACTCTCCAGGATAGAGGATGCTCTCTGCAGAGAGGCGTACGCTTTTTCACTGGCCTCTGCCGTGCTTTCCGAGGCTGTACGGAACATACTGTAGGCACTTACCAGCAATAGGGGAATTAAAAGAAGAAGCCCGTTTGCAAGCAGGCTTCTGATAAAAAAGTGTATGGTGGTGGAATGATATTTTTTTCGCAGTTTAGATGTTCTTTGATTTTCCATGATTTCTGTATTCGGTAGGGGTCACGCCCCAGTAGGCCTTAAAGGCCCGTGCAAAGTTGTTGGGATTCACATAGCCGATCTCTGTACTGATATGATAGATTTTGGCCTCAGGATCCTTAAGGAGCAAAGCAGCCTGCTTCATACGGGCATCATTTAACAGATCGGAAAAGGTCTTTGAGGTTTTCTGGCGGATTAGCTGACTGAGGTAGGAAGCATTCAGATACAAAAGATCGGCCAGTTCAGAAAGGGTGCCGTTCTGGTAGTTTTGTGTACAGTAGGAAAGGACCTTTTGTATGATTGCATCAGAGGTGGCAGTCAGATCCTCCTGAGTTTCGAGCTGGAATTTTTCGTCCAGCTCCTTGCGGATGGTGTTAAATACCTCTTTTAATTCCGAAAAATCAGCAGGCTTTAAAATATAGTAACGTACGCCGTAACGGATGGCCTCCTGAGCATATTTGAAATTATCATAAGCGCTTAAAAAGACCACAATGGGCCTGGAACCGTTTTTAGCGGCCAATTCCTTTGCCAGTCCGATGCCGTCCATGGAGGGCATACTGATGTCGCTTAAGACAGCGTGTACGGTATGTTCCTTTAAAAATGCCAGGGCCTCCAGACCATTGCTTACCTGACCGCATATGTGAAAGCCCTGTTCCTCCCAGGGAAAACAGGAGGCCAGAATTGAGCGGGAGCTGATCTCGTCGTCAGCGATCAAAAGCTCATACATGATAGGGGATTCTCCTTTGAGTTTACAAAAATGATCCAGTTCAACTGCTATAAGTATAGCATGGCCCTGTTTTTTAGTCAAAACAATCACCGGGTTTCCTGGAAAGACCAAAAATAAAGATAGGCCGCTAAAATAATGATAGATAAAAATGATAGTGTAAAGCAATCTGCACAGAGGCTCATTTTTCACTCGATATGCTACAATCCAGATATACAAAACAAATGAATCCTCAGAGGATTTCAAAGGAGGTAAACCAAATGAAGGCATCAAAAAAAGGGGGAGCAGCCGTCCGCAGATATCCAAAGAACTGGCGCTGGGGCCTGCTTTTTATCCTTCCGTGGCTGTTAGGATTTCTGATTCTTCAGGCGTATCCGCTGATTATGTCGCTGTATTATTCATTTACAGATTTCTCTATTTTATCAGATGGAAAATGGGTGGGACTGGAAAATTACATGAACCTGTTCCAAAAGGATAAATATTTTGTAAAATCATTTTTCCTGACCTTTAAATATGCTCTTATGTCGGTACCCATGAAGCTAATTATGGCTTTAATCGTAGCAATGATTTTAAATATGAAACTAAAGGGTATTAACTTTTTCCGTACGATTTACTATCTGCCGTCTATTATGGGAGGAAGCGTTGCAATTTCCATTTTATGGAGATTTATGTTTATGAAGGACGGAATGATCAACAAGCTTCTGGGAGTGCTGCATATTCCGGCAGTGAACTGGCTGGGGGATCCTGATATTGCCCTTGTAACCATCAGTCTTCTGGTTGTATGGCAGTTTGGTTCCTCCATGGTGCTGTTTTTGGCAGGTCTTAAAAATATTCCCACAGAGCTTTACGAAGCTGCTTCTGTGGACGGAGCAAACAAATGGGTTCAGTTCTGGCATGTGACCTTCCCTTTGCTGACGCCTGTGGTATTTTTTAACCTGATCATGCAGATCATCCATGCCCTTCAGGAATTTACCTCTGCGTTTATCATTACAAACGGCGGTCCCAACCACGGAACCTATCTGATGGGTGTAAAGATTTACGAGGACGCGTTCCAGAACCTGAAAATGGGTTATGCTTCCGCAGCTTCCTGGGTAATGTTTGTAACAATTCTTCTGATCACCATGCTGGTATTCAAATCGTCCAGTGCCTGGGTATTTTACAATGACGGAGGAACAGATTGATGAGACAAAAAAGATCCAATTTGATTGCATATGTGGTTCTGATCGCCATGGGAACGGCGATGATTTATCCCCTGATCTGGCTCTTCTTTGCCACTTTCAAGGACAATAAGGAACTGTTTGGAAAAATGGCTCTGCTGCCGGCACATTTTTCTTTTTCCGCTTACAAAGAGGGCTGGAAAGGAAGCGGGCAGTTTACCTATTTTACCTTTTATATGAATACCTTTAAACTGGTAATTCCTACGGTTTTATTTACGACTCTTTCTACGGGAATCGTGGCCTACGGGTTTGCGAGGTTTAAGTTCCCATTTAAAAAAGTGCTCTTTATGCTGATGATCTCCACTCTGATGCTGCCGGACGCGGTGATTATGATTCCGCGCTATGTGGCGTTTAACAATTTCGGATGGATTGACACCTATATGCCTTTCTGGGCTCCGGCTGTACTGGCCTGCTATCCATTTCTGATCTTCCAGCAGATCCAGTTTATGAGAAGCATTCCAAAGGAACTGGATGAATCGGCCTATATGGACGGCTGCAATCCCTTCATGGTATATGTAAAGATCCTGGCACCGCTGATGAAGCCGGCTATGTTCTCTGTTGTAATCTTCCAGACCCTCTGGAGATGGAATGACTATTTTAACAACTTAATCTATATCAGCAGTGTAAAAAATTACACGCTGTCACTGGCTCTTAAAATGTCCATTGACAGCCAGGGCTCCTCTACTCCCTGGAATCAGGTGCTGGCAATGTCTTTTATCTCCCTGATTCCGCCGATTTTACTGTACTTCTTTGCTCAGAAGTTCTTTGTTGAGGGAATCACGGCCGGAGGCGTAAAGGGCTAAGAAACGAAGTGTATCAAAACTATATAATATACAGGAGGAAATGAACATGAGAAAATTTATGAAAAAAGGTATGGCAGCCATGACGGCAGCTCTGATGACGGCAGCAGCTCTTACAGGATGCTCCGGAGGCGGCAGTGAGACAGAGGCTCCTGAGGCTGGGAAGGAAAGCACTCAGGCAGAGGACGGTTCCGAGAGCCAGGGGGAAGATGTAACTCTGCGTTTTTCCTGGTGGGGCAGCGACAGCAGACATCAGGCGCTTCTTTCCGTCATTGAGGCTTATGAGAAGAAGAATCCAAATGTAAAGATTGAGGCAGAGTATCAGGGCTATGACGGTTACTATGAGAAGATTATGACAACGCTTTCCAGCAACACAGCTCCGGATATTATCCAGTTAAGCAAGGAATGGCTGCCGGATATCCAGGGCGCAAAGCACTATCTGGCAGATCTGTCTATGCTTCCTGTAGATCTGTCTACCTTAAAGGATCGCCTTCTGGAAATCGCAGGTACTTATAATGGAGAACCAAATCTCTTCCCATGTACCGTAGGCGGCGCGGTTGTGTATGTAAATACAGAGTTTGCAGACCAATACGGAGTAGACCTTACAAAGGAGTACACCTGGGATGAGATCAAGGAGGTAGGTGCAGCCATCCACGCGCAGGATGAGGAAGCATATCTGATGACTGCAGATGCAGATATGTTAAGCCGTCTGGTGATTCAGCCTTATCTGACCCAGAAGACAGGAACTCCTCTGATCAATGAGGAAACCTATGCGCCTTACTTTACAGAGCAGGATGCTCTGGAAGCGTTCCAGAATGTAATGGAATTATATGAGACAAATACGCTTGAGCCCTTTGGTGACGCAGCCGTATTTGCCGGACAGATGGATCAGAACAACAAGTGGATCAATGGCCAGATTGGTATGATTATTGACTATACCGGAAGCGCTCCCAAGTATATAAATTCCATCGAAAGCGAACTGGATGTAATTGCCATCCCTGTGACTGCAGATGCAAAATGCAGCGGTGTGCCATACAGCGGAGACAGAGGCTTTGCCATCAATGATAATTCCGCCCATAAGGAAGAGGCTGCCAAATTCCTGGATTTCCTGATGAATGATCCTGAGGCTATTTCTCTGTGCAAGACAGATGTAGGTTACTGTCCCACAAAGCAGTCGGATGACATCCTGATCGAAATGGGTGTTGTAAGCGAAATTCAGAAAAAAGGCGTTGAGATTTCCGAGAAGAACTCCTATACTAATAATATGATTAGCGGAAATACGGATCTGGAAGTAATCCGCAGGGATCTGGTTCAGGAAGTAATTTACGGAGATATCACTCCTGAGGAAGCTGCAAAGTCCTTAATGGAACAGTATCAGGAGATTTTAAACGAACTGAAAGCAGAATAAGAGATATAAAAGGAGACTGATATGAAGAAAAAAACGGATTATCAGAAGATGCTCCTTAAAGTGATACGCCCGCTGACCCGTCATTATACTAATGACGGGTCCGGGCTTTATCTGGGAGCATTTTCTGCGGGATATGGAAACCGAATCGCAGAAATGGAAGGATTTTCCAGGGTTCTATGGGGACTGGCTTCCTACTGGGCCGGGGGAGGAGAAGACGAAAGCCTTCTTTCGGTTTACCAGAAAGGCCTGGCAGCAGGAACAGATCCAGAGGCTTCTTCCTACTGGGGAGATCTTCATAATAAGGATCAGAGAATGGTGGAAATGGCAGCGATTAGCTATGGCATTTTACTGGTGCCGGAAAAGCTGTGGGAGCCGTTAAGTGAGGCATCAAAGGATCATCTGGCAGACTGGCTCTATCAGATCAATCTTTATTCCCAGGCGGATAATAACTGGCATTACTTTAAGGTGATTGTCAATCTGGCGCTAAAGAGCGTGGGAAAGAAATGGAATCCTGAAGAGGTGAAAAAAGCCATGGACAGCTATGAATCCTTTTATCTGGGAAACGGCTGGTATTCAGACGGAAAACGGCCTCAGAAGGATTATTATGTGTCCTTCGGCATTCATTTTTACTGCCTTCTGTATGCGCGGTTTATGGAAACGGAGGATCCGGAGCATACGGCTCTTTTTAAGGAACGCGCAAAGATATTTTCAGAGAGCTTTATCTACTGGTTTGATGATGAGGGAAAAGCCCTGCCTTTTGGCCGTTCTCTGACTTACCGGTTTGCACAGGCAGCCTTTTTTTCCGCCTGTGCTCTGGCAGGAGTGGAATGTATCTCCTGGGGGGTGATGAAGGGAATTGTGGCCCGCCATCTGGATTACTGGATGAAGCAGCCGATTTTCGATAATGGCGGTATTCTGACAGTAGGTTATACCTATCCAAACCTTCTTATGTCAGAAACTTATAATGCTCCCGGTTCCCCCTACTGGGCTTTAAAGACCTTTGTATTTTTGGCTCTGCCTGATGATCATCCCTTCTGGCAGGCCGATGAAGAGCCTCTTCCTTCCCTTGAGCCGGTTCACTGCATCCGGGAATGTGATATGCTGATCTGCCACAGGCCCCATGAGGCGGTGGCTCTTACAGCCGGACAGTATCCTACCATGGAGCATCCCATGGCGGCGGAAAAGTATGCCAAGTTTGCTTATTCTACGGTGTTTGGATACTGCGTATCCCGTTCCTTCCATTGTTTGGAGCAGGCGGGAACGGACAGTATGCTGGCATTTTATGTCCATGGAATGTACTATGTGCGCCGCAGGTGTCTGGAGAATAGGGTAACAGAAACGGAAGTTTATGCAAGATGGAGCCCCATAGAGGGAATTGAAGTGGAAACCTGGCTGATTCCGGCAGAGGGAGGCCATCTGCGCAGGCATAGGATTGTAAGCCGGCTGTCCTGCGAGGCATATGACTGCGGATTTTCTTATCCGGACTGCATGGAGCAGACCAGCCAGACAGAAGAGGAGCATATGGCGGCTGTGTGGGATGAAAACGGTGAAAGCCGTCTGAGCGCTTCTGCCGGACAGGGAACGGTGATCCGTCCATTTTCCAATATGAACCTGATTTTTCCAAATGTGCGTATTCCTGCGGTACGCCTTGCAATTGAACCGGGCGTTACAGAATTTGAAAGTATGGTTACAGCTTCTTTTACACAGAAAGACATTGTGATCGGAGGAGGGAACTGCTATGCCTTACGGGATTGACAATAAAACCAAGGAGTGGATTAAAGGCCTGGAGAAAAAGCTGTATGCAAAGCTTAAGGCCCAGTGCCTGCGGCTTGGGAGCATCATGCCCTATGTGCCGGAGTATGGCTGTTACTACGATATGGGGGCCAGAGAGCTGACCGCCTGGACGAATGGCTTTTATGCCGGTATGCTGTGGCAGATGTATCACGCATTTAAAGATGAAGAGTTCCGCAGGGCCGCAGAGGGGATAGAGGAGCGCCTGGACGCTGCCCTTGAGGAATTTGTAAAACTGGATCATGATGTGGGTTTTCTGTGGCTTCACACGGCGGTAGCCGACTGGAGGCTTACAGGCAATGAAACCTCCAGAAAGAGAGGGCTCCATGCAGCCGGAATTCTGGCTGGAAGGTACAATCCGGCCGGACATTATATCCGGGCCTGGAATGGAGTACGGCAGGGAGTTGCCATTGTGGATTGCCTTATGAATCTGCCCCTTTTATATTGGGCAGCACAGGAAAATGAGTCTCCTGCCTGGAAGCAGATTGCCATAGAGCATACGGAAATGGCTCTGCGCTATATCTTGAGGCCTGACGGTTCCAGCAATCATATGGTAGATTTTGATCCCGAAACAGGGGAATATAAAGATAATCCGGGAGGCCAGGGATATGAAAGCGGTTCTTCCTGGAGCAGAGGCCAATCCTGGGCGATTTATGGGATGGCGCTGGCTTACCGTTATACGAAAAATGAGGCCTATCTGGATGCAGCCAAGCGGTCCGCTCATTATTTTATGGCAAATGTCTCCTTAAATGACTATGTCCCTCTTCTTGATTTCAGGGCGCCGAAGGAGCCGGGTTATATTGACACCACTGCCGGAGCCTGCGCAGCCTGCGGCCTTTTGGAACTTTCAGAGCATGTGGGAGAATATGAAAAGCCGCTCTATGTACAGTCCGCTTTAAGATGCCTGAAGGCGGCTCAGGCATTTTGTGAGTGGGATCCTGATAAGGATTCGATTCTGGACGGAGGTTCTGCACGGTATGACAGGGCCTCAGATCGCCAGGTTCCGATTATTTACGGCGATTATTTTCTTACAGAGGCTATTCTGCGTTTTAGAGAAAAAGCATTTTTAATCTGGTAAAAAATAGGTATAATCCGAATGCCCGGGACATAGACTCAGAGGGAAAAAAGCCCTGCTGAGGGGCTAATTCTTCCGGGAGGAACATGTCTTTGGATGTAGTGGATCAGAAACGGGAAAATCTTTTAAATCTGGCTTTAAGTGCTTCGGATGAGGAACGTCTTAAATCAGAAAATCTGGAAATAGGATACGATTCGGAAGATAAAACATGGGAGCTGATCCTGCGCTATTCGGGAAATCTGGATCGCTTGAGAGCACTTTCGAATCAGGGAGTCACGGTAAGGGAGCTCTTTAATGGCTATGCGATTGCAAGCGTTCCTCAGGGGCTTTTAGATCGGGTCAGCGATTTTCGCGAGATCCAGTATATCGAAAAACCAAAGCGGCTGTTCTTTGCCATGGATATGGCAAAGGCAGCCTCTTGTCTTTTGGGGATTCAGCCGGGCAGAGGAGAGGGAGGAAGGCCATCCGGAACGGGGCCGGGCGGACTTACAGGCGATCTGGAGCATGGACTTACGGGAAGAGGGGGGATTCTGGGGATCATTGATTCAGGAATCGACTATCTTCACCCGGATTTCAGAAATGAGGACGGCAGTACCCGGATTTTGTACCTGTGGGATCAGGATCAGGAGAAAGTATATGACAGGGAGGACATAAACCGGGCGCTGACAGCATATGGGGAACAAAATGACAGGAGAGCCGCTCTTGATATAGTACCCTCTGTGGACGTCAGCGGCCACGGCACAGCTGCGGCAGCCATAGCTGCAGGAAACGGCCGGGGAAGCGATGGGGTTTACCGGGGAGTGGCCTATGAAAGCGAACTAATTGTAGTAAAGCTGGGAACTCCTCCAAAGGACAGCTTTCCCAGAACTACTCAGCTTATGGAGGGGATGGATTTTATATTAAAGAGAGCCATTTTGCTTGAGCGCCCTGTGGCTGTCAATATCAGCTTTGGAAATACCTATGGTTCCCATGACGGCACCAGCCTCCTGGAAACCTTTATGAATGAAGCCTCCAATTACAGCCGGAATGTAATTGTCACAGGTACAGGAAACGAAGGAGCGTCAGCAGGCCACACGGCGGGCCAGCTTGTCATGGGGGAAAGAGAAAGGATTGAGCTGTCCGTGGCTCCTTTTGAAACCAGCTTCAGTGTACAGCTCTGGAAGTCCTATGCAGATCAGTTTTCCATTCTCCTTACAACGCCCGATGGACGGAGCCTAGGGCCTGTTGAGGAGCAGCTGGGGCCTCAGAGACTGGAAAACGGAAATACCCGCATTCTGATTTATTATGGAAAGCCCAGTCCCTACAGCCGGGCCCAGGAGGTTTATTTTGATTTTATTCCCCTGAAGGATTACATTGACAGCGGGATATGGACCTTTCAGCTGACGCCAATAGAGCTTGTCACAGGCCGCTATGATTTCTGGCTTCCCTCAGGCCGGATTTTAAATCCCTCTACCCGTTTTCTCCGTCCAGTGCCGGAAACAACATTGACGATTCCCTCCACCGCATCAGGGGTTATTTCTGTAGGAGCTTATAATGATTCAAATCTGGCATATGCGGATTTTTCCGGCCGTGGCTTTACCAGACAGACCAGGCAGGTAAAGCCGGATCTGGCTGCCCCCGGAGTCGATATCATCACTGCAAAAGCAGGAGGGGGATATGAAGCGGTGACAGGAACCTCCTTTGCGGCCCCCTTTGTCACGGGGAGTGCGGCGCTTTTGATGCAGTGGGGCATTGTAGATGGAAATGACCCCTTTCTCTATGGGGAAAAGGTAAAGGCCTACCTCATCCGCGGTGCCCGTCATCTTCCCGGTTATACAGAATGGCCTAATGAGAGGGTGGGGTATGGGGCGCTGTGCGTGAGAGGGAGTCTGCCGGTTTAAAAATACGTTTGTTATAAATAAAAAATTAAGCTTTCTTCTTGACAAAAAGAATCATATATGATACATTTAATGTATCATATATGATTCCTGTGGGAAAGGAAGATTTTTAATGAATGAGTCATTGTATGTATATTTAAATCTGGATATGAAAAAGGAACAGGAAAGTGAAGAATTGATTCGACGGATGGATCAGCTGCTTTTGACCGCAGGCATGAAGTACTCCGGTATTTCAAATATGTACGTTTCGGTGGACATACAGAAACGTGACCGGGCGGTTTTTCGCGCAGAGGAGCTATTGAGAAGCACGGATTGGCTGAAGGGCATTTTTGCATACAGTGCTGTGGGGACGCTGACCAATGCCTGTCCGATCGAAGAAATTCTAACAGACCGTATGCAGGATCCCATGCCGGGAAAGATAAGGTATTATGAACAGTATTATCAGAAAACGAATCATTTGCCGCACGGAATTATAGTAGACGAGAACAGGCAGCTCAGAGACGGTTATATATCGTATCTTTTGGCTAAAAAGTATCATGCACACGCAGACGTCTGCGAAATGGTATCCGGACAGCCGTTAAGAAAGCTGGTTACGGGAGTTCATGTGGTATTTCGTGACGGGAAATGGATAAAGAAGACGAATAAAAGATATAATTGGATTTACACAAAAAAGACACCGGTTGTTCCGGGAGATATTCTGTTGGTGGATACAAAGAGAGGAAAGTCTTTTATATGCGTAAGCAGAATTACCTATATTGCCGGACAGGAGTTTTGTTCAAACTATAAGAAGGTCAGAAAACATATGAAAATACACATGGAAGAAGAGAAAGATACAAATTATGGGAAATAGTATGGATTATATTTATACATCAGGCGAACAGAAAGTCATAATAGAGGCGGAGCAGAAAAACACCAGACGTTCTGTTATTGAGCAGTATGTGCAATGCCGGAAAATGCAGGGAATTACACAGGCGGAACTTGCGAAAAGAACAGGGATACCGAGAAGCAATATTACAAGATTTGAAAGCGGCAGTTACAACCCGTCTCTGGAGCTGCTGGTACGGATCGCGGCAGCACTGGGGATGAACTTACAGGTGCAGCTGACAGCGAAGGAATGAACTGCAGATAGGATCATCCGCAGTCATTCATCCGTCGGTACTCTGTAGGCGTAAGCCCCAGAGTAGCTTTGAAGGTCCGACCAAAATACATGGCAGAGTTAAAGCCGCATTCCATGGCGATATCAGTTATGCTTTTTTTGGTATTATGAAGCAGCTCGCAGGCTTTCTGTATTTTCAGCATATTGATATACTGAAAAATAGTAAATCCCGTAAGCTTTTTAAAGGTTCGGCACATATGGCTGGGGGTGATAAAAAATGTATCTGCAATTTCCTCCAGATTCGTCAGCGTGAGAAAATTTTCATGGACATAGGTAATCAGAGGAGACTGGATAGCAGGGGAATGCTGTAAAGGATTGGGATTTTGCTTTTTTGAGCACAGTCCGGGATGCTCCTCGATGGATTTCGCAAAGATAACCAGTAGTTCGGCCACATTCAGATAGGTGGATGGATCCAGATGGTAAAAATCGGCATGGCTGAGTTCATTTACAAGGGAAGCCGCACGGTAATAGTGCTCTGGGGATAGAGATAAAACCTCATACTGGAACGGGCGCATCAGATCCTTTGCAGCCTGCTCTGAGAAAAAGTCATGTAGAAATTTATCTGTAAAATAAATAACGGTTCGTGTATGTAAATCCAGGCTGATAGACTGGTGAAGGATATGGGGCTTCAGTAGCATAACATCATGGGGAGACAGTTTATAAAAGCTGCTGTTTACAATATGCTCATGGATGCCCAGATCCTGAATATAAATCTCATAAAAATCATGATAGTGCATTTCCGGCATAGCGTGCCGGATCTGCCGGTCAATTTCCATCCTGAATTCCGAATCCATTTTGTAATTGCAAGAAGGGAATCAGGAGGTAAAAAACAGTGACAAAACAATGGATAATGGGTTTGGGATTTGTGGCAGCTGCAGCAGCTTTGACTGCCTGCGGACAAAACGAGGAGACAACTGCAACAGCCTCTTTTGGGCAGGAGGCTCAGGCGTCTGAGAATGGAGATTCTTCCGGGGAAATCACATTTTGCTGGTGTGGGGCGGTGATTCCCGGCATGAGGCTACAGAAAAGGCAGTAGAAGCCTTTATGAAGAAATACCCGGAGATTAAGGTTACAACGGAGTATGGAGCATGGAGTGGCTGGGAGCAGAAGCAGTCTCTGGCATTATCAAGCGGCACAGCGCCTAATCTGATGCAGATTAACTGGAACTGGATTGACAATTATGGAAAGAACGGTACAACATTTCTGGATTTAAATCAGTTTAACGACATCATTGATCTGACACAGTTTCCGGAGGAGGTGCTGGAGCAGTGTATGGTAGACGGAAAGCTGATGGCGGTCCCGGTTTCCAATACAGGCTGTCTGTTTTTCTGGAATAAGGCAACTTTTGATACCATCGGATGCGAGATTCCAACCGATAAGGAATCTTTGATGGAAGCAGGAAGAAAGTTTAAGGAATATGGGGATGAATATTATCCCATTGTATTTGACGGCGGCTACAGCCGTATGCTTCTTACGGTATACTATCTGGAATCCGTATACGGAAGACCCTGGGTTGAAAACGGAGAGCTTCAGTATTCTGAGGAAGAGGTAACAGAGGCTCTTGAGTTTATCACAGAACTGGAAGAGGGCCATGTGATTCCGACCCTTGCAGTGACAAACGGCGATATGGTAGATTCCACAGATAAGAACCCCAAATCGGAAAGCTGTCAGCAGGAGAATGTGACGCTGCACAGGCGGCAAAAGAGCTGGTTGACGGCGTAAAGGAAACATTATCAGAATAAAAGTAAAAGGCAGGGCCTGCTTTCCGTTTGTGAAGGCAGGCCTGGATTGTCAGATAGAAAGAAAGCAGAGGCAAAAATGGAAAAAATAACACGGGATTCAAGGATATATTTCGATCAGGGCAATTTGGCAGTTTGTCGTGCAGTTGAAAATTTAAAGCGGGATATGAGCCGTGTTCTGCGTCCGGGAGAGGATCAGATGCTGGGGGGAGGCGTAAACGGTACTCCCATCCGCCTCGTAAATGCAGCTCTCCCTCCTGAGATGTGGGAGCTGGAATTAAAGAAGGGGAAGCTTCTTTTGGAGGCGGGATCATCTCTTGGCTTTGTATATGGTATTTATGAAATAAGCCGCAGCTTTCTGGGCGTACAGCCCTTCTGGTTCTGGAATGATCAGGCCTTTGAAACGAAGCCCTTTGCAGAGATTCCGGATGGGTTCTATAAAAAATCAGAGCCTTTTCGGGTAAAGCTGAGAGGCTGGTTTGTAAACGATGAGGTTCTTTTACATACATGGAAGGTAAACCGGGATCCGGCAGAGCCCTGGCGCATGGTGTTTGAAGCCCTGCTGCGTTTGGGTGGAAATATGGTGATTCCGGGCACAGACAGGAATGCACACCGCTACAGACAGCTGGCTTCTGACATGGGACTGGCGATTACACATCATCATGCAGAACCCCTGGGGGCAGAGATGTTTGCCCGGGCCTATCCGGCTCTGAATGCCTCCTTTGCGGAGCACAGAGATAAATTTTATATTCTGTGGGAGAACGCTGTCAAAGAACAGAAGGATATGAATGTAGTATGGAATCTGGGATTCCGAGGCCAGGGAGACTGCCCCTTCTGGGAATCGGATCCCCGGTATGATACGGATGAAGCCAGGGGAGAACTGATGAGCCGTCTGATCCGGATCCAGTATGAAATGGTAAAAAAGGAAAATCCTCAGGCGCTGTGCTGTACGAATCTCTACGGTGAAACGATGGAGTTGTATAAAAAGGGATATCTGCAGCTTCCGGAGGATGTGATCCATATATGGGCGGACAATGGATTTGGAAAAATGGTTTCCCGCAGGCAGGGAAACCACAATCCCAGGATTTTGGCCCTTCCGGAAAAGAACAGCGGAAAAAAACACGGTATTTATTACCATGCATCTTTTTATGACCTTCAGGCTGCCGCCCAGCTGACGATGCTGCCTAATTCGCCGGAGTTTGTAGAAAAGGAGTTAAAGCAGGTGCTGGAGCGGGGGGCAGATGATTACTGGCTGATTAACTGCTCCAATGTAAAGCCCCATGTATTTATACTGGATGGGATTGCACAGCTTTGGAAAACAGGAACACTGTCAAAGGACTGGGCAAAGGAGTATGCGGCCCGCTATTTTGGTGAAAAGGGAGCTGCTGAAATTGCGGCCTGTTATCTGGAGTTTTCTGGCTGTGCTGTCAAATACGGGCCAAATGAGGATGACCGGGCGGGGGAACAGTTTGCCAATCATGTCCCGAGAATCCTTATGACACAGTTTATACAGGATAAAAACAGCTGTGCCCGGGCTTTTTTGTGGGCCTTTGGGGCAGATACCCTAAGGGAGCAGGTAAAGTGGTATGAGGCGCTGTGCAGACAGGGGGTCAGCTCTTATGGGCGCTATCTGGGAGCGTGCCAAAAAACTGCCCTTGGTCTCTCCGGTCATGCCCGCAGGCTGTTTGAGGATTCTCTGCTTTTACAGGCGGATATTTTACATGGCTGCTATGAGGGCGCTCTTGAGGTGTGTAAAAGCCTGCTGTGTGGTTTTGACGGAGATGACCTGGGCGGTTTTTACCATGCAGGAAAGGCGGCGGAATTATACCGAAATACAGATGGGAGGATGCGGGCCAGAGAGCATGGAAAATGGCATGGCTTTTATGAAAATGAGTGCCAGGCCGATATCAAGCAGAGCAGCTGGGTCGCGCAGACCCTGATGGGATATTTCAGAGTTTTGGGAGACGGGCCTCATTTTTATCAGTGGCAGAGGGAATTTTCGGATACAGAAGAAAATAAGAGAGTAGTCCTGATTTTAAATATGGAAAACCATCTGACGCATGAGGAACTGTATGAGCGGATGAAGGAAAAATGGGAGGAAAATGAAACCGATGGAAAATAAACGTCTGCATATAAAAGCAACGGAGGAAGCCATTACCGTATATTGGGAAAAAATGGCAGGAGAACAGGGACTACGGTATCGGATTTATCTGAATGGAACACAGACGGCAGAAACAGAGAAAACACATGGAACATTAGAGGGATTAAAAGAACGGACAGCCTATGAGCTTTCAGTCCGGGCTGTTTTAGGAACAGAAAAGAACGGGGAACCCAAAGAAGAACTGATCTGGGAAAGCAACTGTACGGCGCACACCCAAAAAAGAAAACGCCGGATTGACATTACCCAGGCCCCCTATCTGGCAAAAGGCGATGGAAAGGCGTTAAATACAGCAGCCATACAGCAGGCCATAGAGGACTGCAAAGAGGACGAGATGGTTTACGTCCCCACAGGAACCTTTTTGACAGGGGCTCTGACGCTTCATGATCATATGGAGCTTTATCTGGAGGAGGGAGCTGTTCTTCAGGGAAGCAGCAATCCTGAGGATTACCTTCCCAGGATTCCAAGCCGTTTTGAAGGAACAGAGAGGGAGTGCTATCAGAGTCTTTTAAATCTGGGCGTGATGGATCATCGGGCGGGATGCGCCAGTGGGAATGTTTTGATCCGCGGAAAAGGAACCATATCCGGCGGCGGTCGGCTTCTGGCAGAGCGCATGATGGCGGCGGAACGGGAACGGCTGAAGGAGTATATCCATTCTCTGGGAGATAAGGTGCTGGAATGTGAAAATGCCAATACCATACCAGGGCGCACCAGGGGACGCCTGATCCAGCTGTGCAATGCAAAAAATGTAAGGATTACAGGGCTTACTCTCCAAAACGGGCCCGGATGGAACGTACATATGATATATTCGGAACAGATTGTTACCGACCACTGCATATTCCGCTCTGAAAATATCTGGAACGGAGACGGCTGGGATCCGGATTCCTCATCAGACTGCACCATATTTGCCTGCACCTTTTATACGGGAGATGATTCAGTAGCTATTAAATCGGGAAAAAACCCGGAAGGAAATGAGATTGGACGCCCCTGCTCCCATATCAGGATTTTTGACTGTACCTGTGCCTATGGCCATGGAATTACTATGGGAAGCGAGATGTCTGGAGGAATTGAGGATGTGGCTATATGGGACTGCAATCTTGGAAATTCGCTCTATGGGCTTGAGATAAAGGGAACAAAAAAAAGAGGCGGCTTTGTACGGGATATTTCAGTCAGGGGATGCAGGCTTCCCAGGATTCTGATGCATTCGGTTCTGTATAATAATGACGGCGAAGGCGCCCCTGTGCCTCCGGTATTTGAAAAATGTCTCTTTGAGGATATGGATATTTTGGGAAGATATATGGATAAGGACAGGGAGTATCAGCCATGCAGGGCCATTGAGCTGGAGGGCTTTGACGAAGAGGGGTATGAGATCCGGGGGATTGTATTTCGCAGGATTCGTCTTGGCTGCCAGGAGTTTCAAACTCAGCCGGAAATTTTTATGAAATATTGCAAAGAAATCAGCCTGGAGGATGTAAGCACGATTTCTCCATCCGACTCTGCGGGTACAATATAGTTTGAAAAAGAGGAAAATATGTCAATCTGGAAGAAGAATCCATCCTATGTCTGTGATACATTGTAGCTGTTATCAGCGGACAGGCGTTTCCGGCTCGTTTGCTGAGAGCATGGAGAGGTGAAATGACGCGCTGGGGATGGAAGGCTTCCTGTCAGGGGGCCGGACTGTCCGGATTTTTCCGATATTTTAAGGGTGACAGAGAGGTATAGCGTTTGAACATCCGTTCAAAATAGGTCACGCTTTCAAAGCCCAGCAGGTGGGAGAGCTCGGATATGCTCAGATCCGTTTCTTCCAGATAACGCTTGGCTTTGCGGATGCGGTGAATGTTGGTATATTCGCTGACGGTATACCCGGTGACCTCTTTAAATATCCTGCAGATATAGGATTTACTGAGATAAAATTCAGTACAGAGTTCATCCAGAGAAACGGACCGTTCGCAGTTTTCAGAGAGATAATCTGCGATACGGTAGGCAGCCAGATATTTAGGATCGTCAGACTGGAGGGGCAGCTCCTGATGCCTCTTTTGGACGAATTTTATGATCTTAAAAAGCCAGGATAAAATATCCAGATCAATGCCTGTGCGGTAATCATGGGAGCGGTCTAAAAGACCGTGGTGGATGCTTTGAAACAGAGATAAAATCAGCCGTTTCTGTTCCTCATCCAGGTGGTAGATGCCGTAGTAATCATCAAAAAAGCGGGTCAGGTGCAGAGAGGGAAACAAAGATTCATAGGACTTCATTTTCTCCCGGGAAATATAGAGGATGATCCGGTTATGCCCCTGGTCGGAGCTGTTTGCAGAGCGGGTCATATGGATCAGATTGGAATTGACAAGGATCAGATCCCCGGCTCCTGCCCGGTACTCTCTGTTATTAAAAAAGAAGATCCGTTCCCCCTCGACGATATAAAAAATCTCATACTGGGGGTGGAAATGCTTTACCCGCATATTAAAGGTTCCAGACCGAACCATTTGTTCCAGGGAAATACCGTCTGTTTCTCCGTAATAAGTCACTTTTTCCATGCAATCAATATCCTTTCAACTGTTAAAATTATATAATATGAGAATGAAAAAATCCAGTGGCGTTCTTATTTTTGAAAAGGCATACTGGATTGGATGGAGGAAAAATGAAGGGAATCGATCAGAAAGAATTAGAACAGAAGTTAAATCTGGTCATTGAAAAGCTGATGCATTTGGGAGGACCGGAGGATGAAGCGGATTTGGAGGCAGGCGGTGAAAAGATTGGATTTTTCCGCAGGGATTTCGGCATCCATGAGTGGGATTGGCCCCAGGGAGTAGGGCTTTACGGTCTTCTGAAAATCATGAAAATAAAGAAAAATAAAGAGTATACGGACTTCTTATATCACTGGTTTGAAGACAATATCCGTCAGGGGCTTCCCTCTAAAAATATCAATACAACCACTCCGCTTCTGACTCTGGCAGAGTTTAATGAGGAGTGTAAAAATCCGGAATTTGAGGCCCTTTGCTTAAAGTGGGCAGACTGGCTTATGAATTGTCTGCCGAGGACGAAAGAAGGCGGATTTCAGCATGTGACCAGTGCAAATGGAGACCGTCAGGGTGTAAGATTAAATGAAAATGAGATGTGGATCGATACGCTGTTTATGACGGTTCTCTTTTTGAACCGTATGGGACAGAAGTATGGCCGTAAGGACTGGATTGACGAATCCATCCATCAGGTGCTGATGCATATCAAGTATCTGTGTGATCGGAAAACGGGTCTTTTTTACCATGGATGGACTTTTAATGAGAGAAATAATTTCGGAGGCATATTCTGGTGTCGGGGAAACAGCTGGTTTACCCTGGGAATCCTGGATTACATTGATATGTTTGAGGGTACTATGAATGCGGGCTTAAAAACATTTATCATAGATACCTATAAGGCTCAGGTGGAGAAGCTTAAGGAGCTTCAGGATCCCAAAACCGGACTGTGGCATACGGTTCTCACAGATCCGGACAGCTATGTGGAAACCTCAGGTACTGCAGCGATTACAGCGGGGATTCTCAAGGGGATCCGCTGCGGTATACTGGATGATTCCTATCTTCCCTGCGTCCAGAAGGCAGTTCGGGGAATTTTAGAGCGCATTGATTCAGACGGAACGGTTCTGGAGGTGTCCGGCGGCACAGGAATGGGGATGGATGCAGAACATTATAAAAATATCCTGATTGCTCCTATGGCATATGGACAGTCTCTTACCATACTGACCCTGGCAGAAGCACTGAACATTTAAACTGGAGTTTACAGGTAAATGAATACAGAACCCCAAGGGCTTCCTGATTGCGAAAGCACAGGCAGTATGGTAAAATGAAGGCAGTTATTTCAAAATATCAGGAGGTCGTTTCATGCTTGCGTATACCTATGTGGAAAAGGGAAAATTTAAGCTTCTTGACAAACCGGTTCCAAAACTTTCAGATTCAAGAGATGCGATTGTGCGTGTTACCATGTCCAGCATCTGCAGCAGTGATCTTCATATCAAGCACGGTTCTGTACCCCGGGCAGTTCCGGGAATTACAGTGGGCCATGAGATGGTGGGAATCGTGGAAGAAACCGGGAAAGATGTAACCCGGGTAAAGCCGGGAGACAGGGTAACGGTAAATGTGGAAACGTTTTGCGGAACCTGTTTTTTCTGTCAAAATGGATATGTAAACAATTGTACCGATCCAAACGGCGGCTGGGCCCTGGGGTGCCGGATTGACGGCGGGCAGGCAGAATATGTGCGTGTTCCCTATGCGGATCAGGGATTAAATAAAATTCCGGATGAGGTCAGTGATGAGCAAGCTCTTTTTGTGGGGGATGTGCTGGCGACCGGCTTCTGGGCAGCCAGAATATCAGAAATTACAGAAGAAGACACCGTGCTGATCATTGGCGGCGGCCCCACAGGCATCTGTACCCTGCTGTGCGTGATGTTAAAGAAGCCGGAAAAGATTCTGCTCTGTGAACAGGATGAGGACAGACGCCGCTTTATAAAGGAGCATTATCCAGAGGTGATCATCCTCTCTCCGGAGCAGGTTCGGGAGGCGGTAAAGAGAGAAAGCCGCCATAGAGGAGCTGATGTGGTTCTGGAGGTAGCAGGAACAGAGGGAACCTTCCGCATGGCCTGGGAGTGTGCCCGCCCCAATGGAGTCGTGACAATAGTGGCTCTCTATGACAAGCCCCAGGTATTGCCGCTTCCTGAAATGTATGGGAAAAATCTGACCTTTAAAACTGGCGGCGTAGATGGCTGTGACTGTGAGGAGATTCTTTCGCTGATCTGTGAGGGGAAGATTGATACCACTCCATTAATTACACACCGGTTTACTCTGTCAGATATTGAAGCCGCGTATGATGTGTTTGAAAACCGCAGGGATCATGTGATCAAGGCAGCGGTAGTGCCGGACAGGCAGATGTAGGGGAAAAGCCGCGCTGTTCATTCAAATACATTTGTGATATAATAAGAGCATCGACTGCAAAAAGCCGCAGCCGGTGCTTTTGTTTACAGATCAGGCAGATATAAGAGAAAAGAGGTGCGGAATGAATGTTAGAGAGTCATTAGAGGCCCTGGAGGAACAGACCTTAAGTCCATATGCTTCCTTTTCTTCCCGGACGAGAGGAAGGGATCATGCAGAACCGCTCTGTGATATACGGCCGGAGTATCAGAGAGACAGGGATCGGATTCTCCACTGTAAGGCATTCCGCAGGCTGAAGCATAAAACTCAGGTGTTTTTGGCGCCGGAGGGAGATCATTACCGCACCCGGCTGACGCATACTTTGGAGGTATCCCAGATTGCCAGAACCATTGCCAAGTCTCTGCGTCTGAATGAAAGCCTCACAGAGGCCATTGCCTTAGGACACGATCTGGGCCATACGCCCTTTGGACATTCAGGAGAAGCTGTTTTAAATCAGATCTGTGAGGACGGCTTTACCCATTACGAACAGAGCGTCCGCATCGTAGAGGTTCTGGAAAAAGATGGAAGGGGACTTAATTTAACCTGGGAGGTTCGGGACGGGATTTTAAATCACCGGACCGCAGGCCATCCATCCACGCTGGAGGGAGCCATTGTCCGGCTGTCGGATAAGATTGCCTATATCAATCACGATATTGATGATGCAATCCGTGCCCGTATGTTTGCAGAAGAGGAGCTCCCAAAGGAGTATACGGATGTTCTTGGAAACAGTGTGCGGGAACGGTTAAACCGTATGATCCGGGATCTTATTTTAAACAGTATGGATCAGCCTCAGATTATCATGTCTGCAGATATGGAGGAGGCGATGAAGGGCCTGCGCCGGTGGATGTTTGAACATGTATATAGAAATGACATTCCAAAGGCAGAAGAAAGCAAGGCCCAGGAGATGATCGCCAGACTGTATGAATACTATATGAAGCATGCGGACCGTCTTCCTATGGAGTATATTCTTTTAATGGTAAATGGGGAGAAAAAGTCCCGGGTGGTCTGCGACTATATTGCGGGCATGAGTGACATTTATGCCATTGACCGGTTTGAGGCGCTGTTTGTGCCTAAACGGTGGAATGTATACTAAAACAAGTCGGAAGGGAGAAGATGCATGTACTATCCGGATGAAGTCATAGAAGAAGTGAGAATGAAAAATGACATTGTGGATGTGATCTCAGGATATGTAAAACTGCAGAAAAAAGGAGCTAACTATTTTGGCCTGTGCCCGTTTCACAATGAAAAATCGCCTTCCTTTTCCGTTTCTCCGTCCAAGCAGATGTACTACTGCTTTGGCTGCGGGGCGGGCGGAAATGTGCTTACCTTTGTGATGGAATACGAAAACTATACCTTTCAGGAGGCGCTTACCGCTCTGGCAGACCGGGCCGGGGTCAGTCTTCCCAAGATGGAATATGGAAGGGAAGCCAGGGAACAGGCGGAGTTTCGCTCCAGGCTCCTTGAGGTAAACAAGCTGGCTGCCAATTATTTTTATTATCAGCTGAAGCAGCCCCAGGGAAAGGCCGGATATGAGTATTTTAAGGAAAAGCGCGGGCTTACGGATGAAACCATCCTGCGCTTCGGCTTAGGCTATTCCAATAAGACCAGCGATGATCTGTACCGGTTTTTAAGGGAAAAGGGTTATGAGGACAGCTTTTTAAAGGAAACAGGCCTTGTGACCGTAGAAGAACGCGGGAGCAGGGACAAGTTCTGGAACCGTGTCATGTTTCCCATTATGGATGTAAATAACCGTGTGATCGGCTTTGGAGGCCGTGTGATGGGGGAGGGGGAGCCAAAATATCTAAACTCTCCGGAAACCAGGCTCTTTGATAAAAGCCGCAGCCTTTACGGCTTAAATTATGCCAGAACCACCAGAGAGAAGTTTATGCTGATCTGCGAGGGTTATCTGGATGTGATCTCTTTGCATCAGGCCGGCTTTACCAATGCAGTGGCCTCTCTTGGGACTGCCTTTACCAGTCAGCATGCGGGGATTTTGAAGCGGTATACGGATCAGGTGATTTTAACCTATGACAGCGACGGAGCCGGTATAAAAGCTGCCTTAAGAGCCATTCCTATTCTCAGGGAAGCAGGGCTTTCGTCCAGAATTTTGAATATGAGCCCCTGCAAGGATCCGGATGAATTTATCAAACAGATGGGGCCGGATGCGTTCAGAAAGAGGATTTCGGAGGCGAAAAACAGCTTTCTGTTTGAGATTGATGTGCTGAAACGGCAGTATGCGCTGGATGATCCGGAGCAGAAAACGAAGTTTTATCAGGAAACAGCCAGAAAGCTGCTCCAGTTCGGGGAACCCTTAGAGCGGGACAATTATCTTCAGGCAGTAGCCAGAGAGCATATGATTAAAGAGGAGGAGCTGCGCCAGCTGGTAAACCGCATGGGTATGCAGCTTGGATTAAAGGCAGGTGACAGCTACAGAGAGGACGGGGGAGGACGCGGCTACAGAGAAACTGCACCGGATGAAGGGGCTTCCTTTAAAGGTGTGTCTGAAGGCCGGACAGGGAATGCGGATGGAATGAAATCCCGCCGCCGTCCGGAAAGAGAAGACGGTATACGCCGCTCCCAGCGTCTGCTTTTAACCTGGCTGATTGAGGATCCGGCTCTGTTTGATAAGATCCGCGGAGTCATAACCGCAGATGATTTTGTGGAGGAACTGTATCATCAGGTGGCGGTGATGGTCTTTGAAGGCCATGAGCAGGGCAGTTTAAATCCGGCTGCGATTCTCAGCCGTTTTATCAATGATGATGACCAGTACCGGGAGGTGGCTGCTCTTTTTAACGCCAGCCTGAAGGAGTCTTTAAGCAATGAGGAGCAGAAAAAAGCTTTTTCAGAAACAGTTTTAAAGGTGCGCAGACACAGTCTTGACACGGCCAGCCGCAATGCAAAGGATATCGCCCAGCTGCAGGAGATCATAAAGCAGCAGGCTGCCTTAAAGCAGATCAGTATTTCTTTGGATTAGCGCAGAAAAATTATTACACGAACAGGAAAATGAATATGACGAATCATACAGCAAATTTTGTTCCCCGTCTGTCCGGGCGTCTGAAACTGGTGGCTTCCTTTGTGCCCCAGGACAGCCGGATCGCAGATATCGGAACGGATCACGGCTTTGTTCCCATCTGTCTGGCAAAGGAAGGCCGCATAAAGAGTGCCCTTGCCATGGATGTGCGGACAGGCCCTCTGGAACGGGCAGAGGCTCACATAAAGGAGGCGGGAATTTCAGATATCCCCATAAGCACTCGTTTAAGCGACGGATTAAAAGAGTTAAAGCCCGGAGAGGCAGACACGGTGATCATCGCCGGAATGGGAGGCGAATTGGAGATAAAGATTCTGCAGGAGGGAAGGCATCTATGGAGCACTATCCGGCGTTTTATCCTTTCGCCTCAGTCGGATCTTGAAAAGGTACGCCGCTTCCTTTCGGAAGAGGGGTTTCTCATTGAAAAAGAGGCCATGCTCCGAGAGGAAGGAAAATACTATACGGTTATGAGCGTGGTGCGGGGAGCTATGGTTTATAACAGGATCATTGAATACCGCTATGGAAAATATCTTCTTGAACAGAAGGAACCCGTTTTAAAAGAATATTTAAAAAAAGAGGAGGAACGGGTTTTGGCGATCCTTGCATCGCTTTCCGCAAAAGAGGAAGGAGAGCTTACAAAAGGGCAGAAAAAAGCCAGACAGTCCCTTTTAGAAGAATTATCACAGATCAGGGAGGCAGAATATGAAGTGCAGTGACATCATAAAGATATTACAGGAAACCGCTCCGGAAAGCTGCGCCTGCGACTGGGATAATCCCGGTCTGTTAGCGGGAAGAAGCGATAAGGAGGTAAAGAAGATATACATTGCCCTTGATGCTACGGATGAGGTTGTAGATGCAGCCATTCGTGAAAAGGCGGATCTTCTTCTTACACATCATCCCCTTATTTTCCGCCCTGTTAAGAAGGTAAATGACCAGAATTTTATCACAAGGCGGCTGGTGCGGCTGATCCAGGCAGATATTTCCCTTTACGCCATGCATACAAATTTTGACGCCGCGCCCGGGGGGATGGCAGCTCTGGCAGCAGAGCGGCTGGATATAAGGGAGATACGTCCTTTAGAATGTATGGGGGAGATGGAAGAAAATGGAACATCCGTCCCCTACGGAATCGGGGCTGTGGGCAGTCTTTATGAGCCTATGACGGTGAGCAGTCTGGCAGAGAAGGTAAAGAAAGCCTTTGATCTTCCTTTTGTGCTGGTTTACGGGCCGGGACTGATGGAAAAGGAAGTGAAAAGGGCAGCTCTCTGTCCCGGCTCCGGATCAAGCGTCATCGAGGAGGCGATTTTGGCAGGAGCCGATGTTTTGATCACCGGTGATATCGGCCACCATCCGGGAATTGACGCGGCAGCCAGGGAACTTGCAGTCATTGACGGAGGCCATTACGGGCTGGAGCATATTTTTATCCAGCATATGGCAGAGGTTTTGCGGGAAAAACTAAAAGGTGAGGCAGCGCTTGTTCTGGCAGAGCCGGCCTGGCCGTCCGTTCTTTTATAGGAAAGCGGCAGCTGCTCACAGCGGCAGCAGAAAATCAGAAGCGGGGAGGTAAGCATATGGTACGGGTGAAAATCGGAACAGACATAAGAGAATATCCTCAGGGAACGACTTGGGCGCAGGTGGCAGAAGAGTATCAGGGCGGATATGAACATGATATTTTGCTGGTACAGATCAATGGAAAGCTCCAGGAGCTTCACAAGACGGTCAGGGACGGCAGTCTGCGCTTTATCACGGCAGAGGAAAAGCCGGGAATGTCTGCCTATCAGCGCAGCGCTACCCTGCTGATGCTAAAGGCCCTCTATGCAGTGGCCGGGGCAGAGCGGGTGGAAAAGGTGATTGTGGATTTTTCCGTGGGAAAGGGATTTTTCATAGAGGCAAGAGGCGCATTTACTGTGGATGATGCCTTTTTGGAGCAGATAAGGGTAAAAATGGAAGAATATGTAAATCGGAAAATCCCCATCCAGAAGCGCAGCGTATCCACGGACGATGCGATCGAGCTGTTTCACAGTCATCGTATGTATGATAAAGAGCGGCTGTTCCGTTACCGCCGTGTTTCCCGTGTGAACATGTACAGCATCGACGGCTTTGAGGATTACTATTACGGGTATATGGTGCCGGATACGGGATATCTGAAATATTTTGATTTGAAACGGTATCAGTATGGCTTTGTCCTCCTTCTTCCGACAATGGGAAAACCAAAAGAACTGCCTGAGTTTGTACCCCAGGATAAGCTGTTTGCCACGCTGGCCGAGTCCGCCCGGTGGGGCAGAGGAACAGATCTGGAGACTGTAGGAGCTTTAAATGATACCATTGCCGCAGGAGGGATGGCTCACCTGATTTTAATTCAGGAGGCGCTTCAGGAAAAGAAGATTGCGGAGATTGCGGCGCAGATTGCGGAGAAGAAAACTGCGAAATTTGTTATGATCGCAGGCCCGTCCTCTTCTGGAAAGACTACCTTTTCCCATCGTTTGTCTATTCAGCTTGAGGCTGCCGGGCTGCGTCCCCATCCCATTGCGGTAGACAATTACTTTGTAAACCGGGCGGACAGTCCAAGGGATGCGGAGGGAAATTATGACTATGAGAGCATTAAGTGCCTGGATGTGGAGCAGTTTAACAGGGATATGACGGCTCTGATGGCAGGGGAGAGAGTAGAGCTGCCGTATTATAATTTCAAAAAGGGTATAAGGGAGTATAAGGGCGATTTTCTGCAGCTGGAAAAGGAGGATATCCTTGTGATCGAAGGCATCCACTGCCTCAATGACGAGCTGTCCTATGCGCTTCCGAGAGAAAGCAAATTTAAGATTTATATCAGCGCCTTAACACAGTTAAATATTGACGAGCACAACCGGATTCCTACCACGGATGGGCGGCTGATCCGCCGCATGGTCCGGGATGCCAGAACACGGGGATCTTCTGCCAGAGAAACCATTCGCATGTGGCCTTCTGTTCGCAGAGGAGAGGAACAGAACATTTTCCCCTATCAGGAGGAGGCGGACGCTATGTTTAACTCCGCTCTTATCTATGAACTGGCAGTATTAAAGCAGTATGTGGAGCCGCTGCTTTTTGGAATTCCAAGAGACTGTGATGAGTATGTGGAAGCAAAACGGCTGCTGAAATTTCTGGATTATTTTATCGGAGTCAGCAGTGAGGATATACCGAAAAATTCCATTCTTCGGGAATTTATCGGGGGAAGCTGTCTGGATGTATAAGGGGTACGGACAGAATATGACATCAGAGGGCAGAAAAAATACAGACTTGTAGCTCTGCCGGGAAGGAAGTATATAATATGGAAGCAATTGGAGCAGATCTCAGTTTTGTAAATCTTGGGATCACTATTACCCACCTGCCAAACAGCATTTCCGTTTTTGGATTTCGGATTGCTTTTTACGGGATCATCATCGGGCTTGGAATGTTAGCCGGCATGGCGGTGGCATTTTCAGATGCAAAGCGCAGAGGACAGGATCCGGATCTCTATCTGGATTTTGCCCTTTACGCCATTGTGTTTTCCATTATAGGGGCCAGACTTTACTATGTGGCATTTGAGTGGGACAACTATAAAAATGATCTTCTTCAGATCTTTAATCTCCGGGCCGGAGGTCTGGCAATCTACGGCGGAGTGATCGCGGCAGTGATTACCCTCATCGTATTTACCAGGGTGCGCCATCAATCGTTTTTCTCAATGGCAGATACGGGGGTGTTGGGGCTGATCACAGGGCAGATCATCGGCCGGTGGGGGAATTTCTTTAACTGCGAGGCCTTTGGCGGCTATACGGACAGTCTGTTTGCCATGCGCATTAAGGAAAGCATCGTAAATCCGTCCATGATCTCACAGGAACTGATCGACCACAGGATTGTGGAAAATGGGATATCCTATATCCAGGTACATCCCACCTTTTTATACGAATCTGTGTGGAATCTGGGCGTCCTTCTCTTTATGCTCTGGTATAGAAAATGCAAGCGCTTTGACGGGGAAATGCTCTGGATCTACTTTTTGGGGTACGGCGCAGGGCGTTTTTGGATTGAGGGCCTGCGGACAGACCAGCTGAAGATTCCGGGAACCACTCTGGCTGTGTCGCAGCTTCTTTCCGCTGCTTTGGTGGGAACGGCAGTGGGAGCTTTGACCTATCATTATAAAAAATTGAGCAAAAAAGAAATATAAAATCCATATATGGATTAAAAGAGGCAGACAGGGGGATGAAACCGTTGTCTGCCTCTCATTTTTTCCAGAAAATTACTTCTCTTTTTTGAAAGAAAAACGTAAAAACTTCTTGCCAATTCCCAGTTTCTGTACTATTATGGACATACAAGTGGTAGAAAGTGGTGCAAAGTGGTAGAGGATGGTTGTTGCGTGGATGAACGGGGGATTTGGGATTTCCCCCGGCCGCGCTGATTTGCCATGGGATGTACAGCAGGTGATGAGCTATGTTCATGGGTGAATACAATCATACAGTTGACGCAAAGGGACGTCTGATCGTTCCGTCGCGGTTCAGGGAGCAGTTAGGGGAGGAGTTCGTGATCACGAAGGGGCTCGATAACTGCCTTTTTGTGTATGATCATTCAGAATGGATCGCCCTTGAAGAGAAGCTTCGTTCCCTGCCTCTTACCAATGCTGCCGGACGTAAATTTTCACGTTTTCTTTTAGGAAGCGCTGCCACCTGTGAAGTGGACAGACAGGGAAGGATCCTGCTGCCCTCTGTTTTACGGGAATTTGCAGGCATTGAAAAGGATGCCGTGCTTGTAGGTGTTGGAAGCCGCATTGAAATCTGGAATAAGGATAAATGGGCTGAGGCCAATACCTTTGATGATATGGAAGAAATCGCAGAACATATGGAAGGCTTAGGTATTTGATGGAGGAACATGGATTTGTACATAAGTCCGTACTGTTATATGAAACAGTGGGCAGCCTGAATATAAAGCCGGGAGGCATTTATGTTGACGGCACACTGGGCGGAGGCGGCCATGCATACGAGGTATGCAAGCGTTTAGGAAGCGGCCGGCTCATCGGGATCGATCAGGATGCGGACGCCATTGAGGCGGCGGGACGCCGTCTGGCTCCATTTAAGGACAAGGTTACCATTGTCAGGAGCAATTACTGCAGCATGGCTGCTGTTTTAAAGGAACTGGATATCCCGCGAGTGGACGGAATCTATCTGGATCTGGGAGTTTCTTCCTACCAGTTAGATACAGCTTCCAGGGGATTTACATACAGAGAGGACGCACCTCTTGATATGCGGATGGATCAGAGAAAGGAAGAGACAGCCGCTGATATTGTAAACGGATACAGCGAGATGGAGCTGTTCCGCATTATCCGTGATTACGGAGAAGACCGCTTTGCCAAAAACATTGCAAAGCATATCGTAAAGGCAAGACAGGAAAAGCCGGTTGCCACCACAGGAGAACTGTGTGAGATCATAAAAGCGGCTATTCCCGCCAAGGTGAGAGCCACAGGAGGCCATCCCGCCAAGAGAACCTTCCAGGCCATCCGCATTGAGTTAAACCATGAGTTGGATGTGCTGGAGGAGTCCATTGACGGTATGATACGGCTGTTAAATCCCGGAGGAAGGCTGAGTATTATTACGTTCCATTCTCTGGAAGACCGTATCGTGAAGAGCCGGTTCAGAATCAATGAGGATCCCTGTATCTGCCCTCCCGATTTTCCGGTCTGTGTCTGTGGGAGAAAGAGTTTGGGAAAGGTGATCACCCGGAAGCCCATTCTGCCGTCAGAGGAGGAACTGGAAGAAAACAGCCGCTCAAAGAGTGCAAAGCTGAGAGTATTTGAACGGGGAGAGTGAGAAACGGAAAAGGGACAAAAGAAAGTGAAGGGAGGAATCAGCCATGGCCCAGAGAATGGGAAGACCCGCTGGCAGAAGTGGGGCGTACAACAGAAGAAATACCCGTGATATGGCTTATATCGAGGGTACGGCCGCACCAAAGCTGGAACCGGAGTACAGACCGGAAAGAAAAGCTCCGGCCAGGCGGAAAAAAACAGGGCTGCGTCAAAAGCAGCAGCTGCGCCGCAACCGGGAAAGAGCCATGGCCATGGATCTGCCCTATGTATTTCTTTTGGCAGCTGCCTGTATCTGTACATTATATATTTGTGTCAGCTATCTGCACCTGCAGTCCGGCATCACAGCCAGAATGCACAATATTGAACATCTGGAAACGCAGCTTGAGAAGATGAAAACGGAAAATGACGCGCTGGAAACCAGCATCAACAGCAGCATTGATCTGAACAAAATCTATGAGATTGCAACCAAGGAGCTGGGCATGGTTTATGCCAGGAGAGATCAGGTGCTCTTATATGATAAGACAGAAAGCGAGTATGTAAGACAGTATGAAGACATCCCGGAACACTAGGCCGTCCCCTTATGGGAATCGGCCTGAGGGCCGTAAAAGGGGACCGAAAAGCGGCCCTTCCAAAAGAGTATTTACAGAGTATATGAGGGGGAAGCTGGCAATCACGGCAATCGTGATCACGCTGGCTTTATTTGCACTTATATGGGTGTTGTATGGAATTGTAAAGGAAAATAACGATCAGTACAGCAAGATCGTTTTAAGCCAGAGACAGCAGGAGTTTTCCAGCCGAACCCTTCCGTACAGACGGGGGGATATTGTAGACCGCAACGGAACACTGCTTGCTACCAGTGAAAAGGTGTATAACCTGATCCTGGATCCCCAGCAGATCATGAAAAAGCCGGAATATTATTTAGAGCCGACTATTCAGGCTCTGGTGGACTGCTTCGGTTTTGATTCCGGGGAAATCCGCAGCCTGATCGGGGAAAAGAGCGACCGGGCGTATGTTCCTTATAAAAAAGGCAGGCAGTTAAGCTATGATCAGAAGGTGGCCTTTGAAACCATGCGTAAAGAGCGCAATGCCGCCTATTATGCAAGTGAGGATGAAAGTCAGTCACGCTTAAGGATCATGGGTGTGTGGTTTGAGGATCAGTACCGGAGAGTATATCCCTACGGTTCAGCCGCCTGCAGTGTGATCGGTTTTTCCAGTGCGGACGGCACGGTGGGAACGGGCGGAATCGAGCAGTTTTACAATGAAGATCTGATGGGAGTAAACGGCCGTGAATACGGCTATCTGGATGAGGAAAATAATCTGGAAGGCGTGTTAAAAGAGCCGACAAACGGAAAAACCGTTGTTTCCACCATTGATCTGAATATCCAGAATATCCTCCAGAAGTATATTGACGAGTGGCAGACCACCGTGGGAAGCCATGTGACAGCTGCCATTGCCATGAATCCCAAAAACGGAGAGATACTGGGAATGGCAACCAGCAATAAATTTGACCTGAATGACCCCAGAAAGATCGAGGGCTATAGTGATGACCAGCTTTATGAGCTGGGGAAAAAGGATGCGGTATCGGTATACAAAAGGGAACATCCGGATACAACCTTAACGCAGGAGCAGATGATCGCAGATACAAAACGGGAGGATGTGATCTCCTATGGACGTCAGGTGGTCTGGAACCAGATCTGGAGAAATTTCTGTGTCAGCGATACCTATGAACCCGGTTCTCCGTCCAAGATCCTCACCGTGGCGGCAGGGCTGGAGGAAGGCGTTTTAAAGGGAAATGAATTTTTTAACTGCGAGGGCCTTTTAAATGTAGGCGGCTGGCCAATCAAGTGTACTGCCTATGTAAAGGGAGGCCACGGCTCCTTAAGTCTTCAGGAATCCATTATGCAGTCCTGCAACGTGGCTATGATGCGGATCGGCGCCATGATGGGAAGGGATATTTTCACAAAGTACCAGGCCATTTTTGGAATGGGACAGAAAACAGGAGTAGATCTTCCCGGCGAGGCGGACGGCGCAGGCCTGATCTACAGCGCGGAAAATATGGGGCCGACGGAGCTTGCCACCAATGCCTTCGGACAGAATTACAACTGTACCATGATCCAGATGGCTGCCGCTCTCTGTTCTGTCATCAACGGAGGCTCCTATTATGAGCCTCATGTCATGCGCCAGATCATGAATGAGCAGGGTTCCGTGGTAGAGACAAAGGATCCGGTTCTGGTTCGTGAGACCGTATCCTCTTCCACTTCGGAATTTCTGAAAGAGGCCATGTTTCAGACCGTGGAAAATGGTACGGGAGGAGCTGCAAAAGTAGCGGGCTATCACGTTGGAGGAAAGACGGGAACCGCAGAAAAGCAGCCTCGTTCGGCTAAAAATTATCTTTTGTCTTTCGCAGGCTTTGCTCCTGCAGAGGATCCGCAGCTTTTTGTCTATGTTGTGGTGGATGTACCCAATTATCCTCCGGGTCCCCAGCAGGCTCACAGCTCCTTTGCCAGCGGCATTTTCGCAAAAATTATGGCAGAGGCCCTTCCATATATGAATGTATTTCCTGAAGCAGGCGCCGATGAGGAACAGGCCGGTGATACGGCGGCGAACGAGGGCATCAATGAGCCTTCCGGGCCGGAAGGCGAAGAAACAGAGCCGGAGACTGAAACACAGGAAACAGAAAAGGTATATGAAACAGACGAAACCATAGGGGACGGCTATGAAAGCGGCCTTCCCGATGCGGTGCCGGCAGATCCAAACGCACCTTCCCTGCCGTTGGAGGAAACATCGGATGTATGGAAGGAAAGGGAAGAGAGCCAGTCAGAAGAGAAGGAGAACTCGGAAGGCTCTGCCGGTGAAACAAAAGCTTTCTCTGAAGCCGGATGGGAATAAAATCCCGCAGGAATCCGTATATTTAATATCAATGGCGGATGGGGAAGTTATGGAATGAATCCAAATTTGACAAAGCACAGAAAAAACATAGCCGTCCTGGGCCTGCTCATTGCTGTAGCGATGACCGGACTTTTAGGGCGGCTTGGTTTTCTTATGCTGGTTCGGGCGGATCACTATGGTGAGATGGCCCGGGATCTTCATGAAAGAGAGCGTACCATCAAGGCAGCCAGAGGACGGATTCTGGATGCAGGGGGAAATGTGATCGCAGATAACAGGACGGTTTGTACTATTTCCGTGATCTACAATCAGGTCACGGACCGGGAAGAGGTGATCCGCTCTCTTTGCAGCATATTGGAGCTTTCAGAGGAGCCGGTCCGAAAAAAGGTAGAAAAACGCAGTTCCAGAGAGATCATAAAGACAAATGTGGATAAGGAAACCGGAGATAAGATACGGGCATTAAAGCTGGATGGAGTAAAAGTGGATGAGGACTATAAACGGTATTACCCCATGGGCAGCTTGGCTTCCAAGGTTTTGGGCTTTACCGGCGGAGACAATCAGGGGATTATCGGTCTGGAGGTTATGTATGAGAAGTATTTAAAGGGAAGAAACGGAGTCATTCTTACGTTGACAGATGCAAGGGGAGTGGAGCTTGACGGAGCAGCAGAAGACAGGATCGAACCGGTGGCGGGAAATGATCTTCAGATCAGCCTGGACGTAAATATCCAGCTGTACGCCCAGCAGCTGGCCTATCAGGTTATGGAACAAAAAAATGCAAAAAAAGTTTCTGTTATTGTGATGGATCCTCAGAACGGCGAGCTTCTTGCAATGGTTAATGCGCCGGAGTTTGACTTAAATGATCCCTTCACGCCGGATCAGAATTTAAAAAGCCAGAGCCTTAAGGAAGAGGCGGCGGCCCGGTCGCAGACCATGGGGCTCCAGGATCGGCTGAACGCCATGTGGAGAAATACCTGCATCAATGATACATATGAGCCGGGATCTACCTTTAAGATCATCACGGCGGCAGCCGGTCTGGAGGCGGGGGCAGTAACGCTTGAGGATACCTTCAGCTGTCCAGGCTTTCGCGTAGTGGAAGACCGGAGGATCCGGTGCCATAAGGCAGGAGGCCATGGAACAGAAACCTTTCTTCAGGGAGCAATGAATTCCTGCAATCCTGTGTTTATTGATGTGGGCCAGCGGCTGGGAGTGGATCGGTACTATAAGTATTTTACCCAGTTTGGCCTTAAGGGAAAAACAGGGATCGATCTTCCGGGAGAGGCAGCCACGATCATGCATAAAAAGGAGAAAATGGGTGCTGTGGAATTAGCTACCGTATCCTTTGGACAGTCCTTTCAGATTACGCCCATTCAGCTTATTACGACAGCGGCTTCCATTGTAAACGGCGGCCGCCGGGTTACGCCTCATTTTGGCGTAAGGGTGATCCGCTCGGATGGAGGTGCTGTAAAGGAGCTTTCCTATCCTCAGGGAAGGCAGATCCTGTCTTCTGAGACCAGCGCTTCCATGCGGTATGTATTAGAGCAGGTTGTGGCAGAGGGAAGCGGCAAACGGGCGGCGTTAGAGGGGTTCCGCATTGGAGGGAAGACAGCTACCTCAGAGAAGCTTCCAAGAAGCCTCAAAAAATATATTTCCTCTTTTCTCGGCTTTGCCCCGGCAGACGCTCCCAGGGTAATGGCCCTGATCACCATTGACGAGCCCCAGGGAATCTATTACGGAGGAACCATTGCTGCTCCTGTAATTGGAGAATTATTTAAAAATATTCTTCCATATATGGGAATCCGGCCGGAGCCGAAAGCTGGTTGATTATTCTCCGAAAAAGACGTATACTATTATTGCTGTCCGGCGTTTGCCGGCAGAATACATATGAGATTGAGGTGCCCTATGATTCATGAGACGATATTAGCGATTATTATTGCATTTGCCATCAGCGCCCTGCTGTGTCCGATTATCATTCCCTTTCTTCACAAGCTGAAATTCGGCCAGCAGGTCCGGGATGACGGGCCTCAGAGCCATTTAAAAAAGCAGGGAACTCCTACCATGGGAGGACTGATCATTTTATCCAGCATCATTATCACATCCCTGTTTTATATTCCCTCTTATCCGAAGATCATTCCGGTGCTCTTTATGACGGCCG
>JABLTT010002825.1_pt1 | contig 43558 bp, 35 predicted proteins | sample 7160061 | NCBI WGS metagenome assembly JABLTT01 (sample SAMN14651232, study PRJNA627086) | human gut metagenome | isolation source: feces | host: Homo sapiens
AAGAAAATGATGGATTTTTTGAAGGTGAGACCCGGAATGGAGCTGCTCTCTATCCGCAGTAGCGACATCGCGTTTACGATGGGAGCTAAAGGACCGCTATTGGAAAAAGCAGAAAACTATGATGGTGAAATTCCGCTTTTTTAAGTGTAACAATTTGAATTTGTGGAGGATAACTATTGTGGATAAAGCAGTTATTTATATACATGGAAAAGGTGGTAATGCTGAAGAAGCTATTCATTACAAACCGCTCTTTAGTAATTGTGATGTGATTGGTCTCGACTATACTGCACAGTTTCCATGGGAAGCAAAAGAAGAATTTCCATTACTTTTTAATTCAATTTATAGAAACTACAAGACTGTCGAAGTAATTGCCAATAGCATTGGAGCGTATTTTGCTATCAATGCCTTATCAAATCAGCAAATAGAGAAAGCATATTTTATTTCGCCCGTTGTAGATATGGAAAGGCTTATTGCTGATATGATGATTTGGGCAAATGTTACAGAGGATGAACTCAAAGAGAAAAAAGAAATTCAGACAACCTTTGGAGAGACTCTTTCATGGGATTATCTTTGCTATGCAAGAGAAAATCCTATTATATGGGAAATCCCAACGCACATTTTGTATGGTGAAAAAGATAATCTTACCGCTTATGGAACGATATTTGAATTTGTACAGAGGACTAATTCAACACTTTCTATTATGAAAAATGGAGAGCATTGGTTTCATACGGATGAACAAATGAAATTTCTTGATGAATGGATAATAAAATCTTCCAAATAACTTCCAGATTGTATAATTTTAAAATTTGAAAAAGGAGGAATCGTGTACGATTCTTTAGATATTTATCTATGAGAAGAAAAGATCGAGAAGTAACAAATATTATTGAAATTCTGCAGATTATTGAAAAAACGAAAGTCCTGCATCTTGCTTTGTTTGATGCTGATTATATGAATTGTACGGATCGGTGCAGGTACATGGTTTAAGATTTTGCCATTTGTCAAGAGCATATCGGGCGATCTTGATGGAATCAGTTTTGTCAGATTTAACTTTGCGAAGAGAGTCATTATTAAAGTTTTTGACTAGCTTAGGATTTACAGCACTGACAAACAGACCAGCTGCTGAAAATTGCTGAGCAAGTACTTCGTAATAGTGTCCGGTGTGCTCCATTACAATTCGTGATTCACCTTCGATAGAGTGAATAAGTTTAATTAGTGAAAGGATATCACTGGATGTGCGCTTGATCTCAAAAGGAGAGGATACAATCTCACCAAATGGTCTTAGAATTGTAACCATGCTTTTACCTTTTGAAACATCGATACCTACTGCGTTCATAAATTTGTCACTCCTTAAAAATATTACAATGGATAAATACCAGATTTACTCATTACCTGCTCAAACTACTGTGTGTGACACGAATGCACTTAATGTGATTCAACCTGCATAAAACGAACACTGTGAATGAGGAGCTGGTTATCAGTCTAAAGTACGGACGCTAAGTCCTAGTGATGAAGTTGATATACCATTGCATCCTACATTCTAACAGTTTAAGTAATGAGATGGATAAATCCTTACTGGATGTAAGGGGATTACCCATAAGTATATTGTAGTAGTGATGAGTTAGGTGCGCCAATTTTTTTGTAAAATACAGAACTAGTGTTTGCTGTATATAGAAACATATGGTATAATTTAAACATGGAAAAAGGAATAACACTCAACGCTATCCGGGTCCTGTTTGTGAAAAATCTTTAAAGTTCAGAAATAAACGAAAACAGAATTCGACACAATCCGAAAAAGTCAATGGAAATCAATAAGAATTGCGGTTTATAATCGCAAAATCTATTGATGCGGTGAATTTGCGGCAGTAGAGACCTTGGCAAGGATATGTAAAACGTATAAAGAAAAATACCCACTGATTCAGATTGCACTTCATACCGCAACAGCAGATACGGTTTATGAGATGATGAAAAAAAGACTTGTAGATAGAATAGAATTCAATATAAGCATTAGACATAATAAAATAATGGGTATAAAATAGATGTATAAGAGAAATTCAAATCTTATACATCTATTTTTATACAAGAAATTTGCAAAGAAAGGGGCTTTTTATTATGAGTAAAAAATTAGTAGCATTTTTCAGTGCAAGCGGAACAACAAAAAAAGTAGCAGAGATGATTGCAGAGGAAGCAAAAGCTGATTTATATGAGATTGAGCCAAAAGTTCCATATACAAAGGCTGATCTTGACTGGATGGATAAAAAATCCCGGAGCAGTGTGGAAATGAGTGATAAGAAATACAGACCGGAGATCATGAAGAAAGAGATAGATATGAGCTCTTATGATGAAATTCTTCTGGGATTCCCTATCTGGTGGTATGTAGCTCCAACAATTATCAATACATTTTTGGAAGCCTATGATTTCAGCGGTAAAAAGATCGTCCTTTTTGCAACATCCGGTGGAAGTGGATTCGGTAATACTGTAAAAGAATTGCAGCCATCCGCACCAGAGTCTGTTATCACAGAAGGCAGTCTGTTAAACCGCGGAACAAAACAGAAGGTCAGTGAGTGGGTAAATTCTTTATAAACAGCAGTGTTATGGAAGTATACAGAATATAAAAAAATAGTACAGACAGCAGGAAGAAATGCGCTTGGCGAATTTGCGCCGGAGTTTGCACATTTTAACGAAAGGGCATAATTTTTTCATTCGTTCTTGACAAGTAACCATTCGGTAACTATAATGAAGTTACCGAATGGTTACTTTGATAAAGGAGATAATTATGGCGGAGGATACAAAGGAACGGATTTTGAGAACAGCACTGGAACTGTTTGCGCAGAACGGCTATCTGGGGACCTCTATGAATGACATTGCAGGGCAGTTGGGAATTACGAAAGCTGCTTTATATAAGCACTATGCCGGCAAACAGGAAATCTTAGATAAGATCGTGGAGCGAATGAATAAGATGGACTATGAGCGTGATGAGGCATATGAAATGCCGGAAACGGAACCGGACGGCTTTGCGGAAGCATATCTGCATACACCAATTCAAAAAATTCGCACATACAGCCTTGCCCAGTTTGACCATTGGACAAAGGAACCGTTTTCTTCTAATTTCCGTAAAATGCTGACGCTGGAGCAATACCGTGATCCCAAGCTTGCACAGCTTCATCACGACTATCTGGCGGGCGGCCCTCTGGAGTATATAGCGGCCATCTTCCGCAAGCTGGCAGATTCTGATGAGGACGCTATGCAGCTGGCGCTGGAGTTCTATGGACCGATGTATCTTTTATACAGTGTCTACGACGGTGCAGAGGAAAAAGAAGCGGTTTCTTCTTTGCTGGCGACACATATTGATCGCTTTATTGCCAAGGTTGAGGCTGGTTACAGAGCAGAAGCTGCCGGGACAGCTGTTTTGAGCAGGAGGAATAACGGATGAACTATATTCGGATCACCAAAGACAATATTGACAAGGAACATATCTGCTGCGCCATGTCCGGCAAGCAGAGTGTTGTAAAAAAGGAATGGCTGAGGCAGCGCTTTGATGATGGACTTGTTTTCTATCGCAGTGAGGAACGCGGCAAATGCTTTATCGAATACATTCCGGCTGAAAACGCCTGGGTGCCGATTGCGGCCGATGGTTATCTTTACATTAACTGCTTATGGGTATCCGGCTCCATGAAGGGACACGGATATTCGAATGATCTGCTGGAGACATGTATCTGTGATGCCAAGGCGCAGGGAAAGAAAGGTATTTGCATTCTGTGCGCGGAGGGCCGAAAGCGGGAATTCCTCGCTGACCCGAAATTCCTTACCTATAAGGGCTTCCGTGTGGCAGACATATCCGACTGTGGGATCAATCTTATGTATCTTCCCATTGAATCGGGTGCACAACCGCCGTATTTCAAGGAATGTGCGAAACATCCGGTGATTGAAGAAGCAGGTTTTGTTCTTTATTACACCGATCAATGCCCATACACCTATTATTGGGTGCCAAGAGTGCAGGAGGCGGCGAAGGAACATGGTATCCCGTTTAAGGTTATCCATATCACTGATAAAGAAAGCGCACAGAATGTACCTGCACCGGTCACGACTTATGCACTGTTTCGGGATGGTCAGTTTCTGACACAGAGTATCCAGTCAGATAAAAAATTCCTGGCGCTGGCAGGTTTACAAAATTGATTTTACTCCGCTATTTTTGAGTCGCAACATAATGTTATCAAATGAAATGGAGAAAAAAAGAATGAAAAATATATTGATTATTTCAAGCTTGCCAATGTGACGTGTCTTTGACCTGCGCACAATAAAGCTATCGCGCGATTCACAAGGAGTGAGTATAAAGCCCTGCAAAAGTGCTTTCGGATTTAAAAAAAGGGATTCCGATACTGACAGAAAGGAAAAACATGGAGAAAAAATTGCAAAATCCAACCTCTAACAAAAATGAAACACCCGCACCGCAGGGAGGCAAATGGCCGGACGAGACGATCATTCGCTATATCATCCGTGCTTTTTTGCTGCTTATTGTATTCGCATGGGCGCTGGTAAACCTTGACGCTGTTTTGTGTTTTCTCGGCAAGGTGCTTGCACTGTTCACCCCGTTTCTGATCGGCGGCGCGATTGCTTTTTTGATCAACGTAGTTCTTCGGCCAATGGAATGCTGCTGGAACAAGGCGTGCCGCAAAGCTCCTGTAAAGCTGACCCGCCCCGTGTGCCTGACAGCAAGCACCGTGCTTATACTTGGAATTCTATTTGCTGTGGTATTTATGATGCTCCCCAGCTTGCGGGAATCCGGCGATGAGTTTATCCAAAACATTCCGGTCTATGTGGAGGAAATCGGGCGGTGGTGGGCTGACGTTGTCCAGTTTGCTGCAAAATATAACATTGTCCTGCCTGAATATGTCATAGACTCTGATCGGTTGATTGAGAAGGTCACCGCCTTGATCAGTGACGAGAAAAGCGGGATTCTCACCGTGACATGGGGCGCGGCAACCTCTGTCCTGTCGGTTTTTGTGGATGCTTTCTTGGGATTTGTTTTTGCACTTTATCTGCTTGCAAAGAAGGAGGCCGTCGCGGCACATTTGAAAAAACTCATTGAGACAGTCCTTCCGCAAAAGACGGCGCAGCGGCTTCTTAGGATTGCCGCGCTGACCAATCAGACCTTCACAAATTTTGTCAGCGGCCAGCTTACCGAAGCGGTTATCATCGGTGTTCTGTGCTTCTTTGGAATGCTGATTCTTGGGATTCCGTATGCTGGTGCTGTCTCCGCGTTTGTGGCCGTCACTGCGCTGATGCCGATTTTTGGCGCATGGATTGGCGGCGGCTTTGGTGCGTTTTTGATTCTGCTGGCAGAACCTGGCAAGGCTCTGTGGTTCATTCTCTTTCTGATCGTTTTGCAGCAGGTGGAGGGCAATCTGATTTATCCCAAGGTGGTCGGCAAGTCCGTCGGACTTCCTGGACTGCTTGTGCTGATGGCTGTTACGATTGGCGGCGAAGCATTCGGCATCTTAGGGATGCTGTTCAGCGTTCCCGTCTGCGCCGTGCTGTTCAGCCTTTATCTGGAGTTCATGAAGAAAGCAAGTACCCTTTAAGTTGTGGTCTATTCAACAAAGACCACGGCAATTATCGAGCATATTATTTACGATGAGATGGATGACCATTACGGCGCAGAGCCGGAATATCCCTGGAATGACTGGAATGCTGTGCTGAGGCGAAACGACAATAATAAATGGTATGGTTCTGGAAGTATCTGCTGATAAGTTGGGAGTGTCGGAAGCAGCCGGCATTGATCTAGGGCTGCCGTTCGAGGAAAAATGAAGGGTTTTCGAGGGAGGCAAGTCAAATGGAAGACGTTCGACTTGAATTATTCATTAGTTCTTGATAAGTAACCATTCGGTAATCATAGCGTAGTTATCGAATGGTTACTTTAATGAAGAAAATAATTATGGCGGAAGGCACAAAGAAACGGATTTTGAGAACAGCACTGGAACTGTTTGCGCATACGTGCCCAGTAAAGGATAGAGTTGTATCTTAACCTGAGTATAGTTATAATACAATTATGACAGCTGCTTTCCCAGGATTATCAATGACGGAAATGATGTATGACGATGATAGGCAGCAGGGAATTTCCTGGGTATAAAAAAAGCTTGCGAAGCTAATGAGAAGGGATGACATCATGGGACATTTTTATTTTGTAAGACACGGACAGACTGTGTGGAATGTGGAGAATAAAATTTGCGGAGCAACAGATAGTCCGTTGACGGAGCATGGACGGCAGCAGGCGGCTGAAACCGGGAAAAATATTGTAGAAAACGGAATCAAGGCAGATGAGATTCTGTATTCTCCCCTTAGCCGTGCGGCAGATACAGCAAAAATTATTTCTGAAATGAGTGGAATTCCATGCCGGGAAGAGCCGAGGCTGATAGAGCAGAACTTCGGAAAATGGGAGTCTACGCCGAGAGACGGTAAAGAGTTTAAGAAAGCGAAAGAGTTATTTGCCTGCCGATATGAAGGGGGAGAATCCATGCTGCAGCTTGCACAGCGTATCTATAATCTGCTGGATGAGATAAAACAGGAGTCTGACCATAAGACATACATTCTGGTGGCACACAATGGAATTTCAAGGATGATTCAGTCGTATTTTACGGATATGACCAATGAAGAATTTGCATCCTTTGGCGTAAAAAACTGCCAGGTGGTGCGGTATGACATCTAATATGTATGACCTTTCCGGTCAGGCTGTGCTCTCGACCAAGGGATATCGTTTGGAATTATGGAGAATGCGGAGAAGTGATATCCGGGAAAAAAACATCCTGGAGCGAGGTGGGCAGTAAAGCTTACCGGGAAGCAGCGGGAGAGTAAAAATCACGTAACTGTTCAGTAGGTCTGCGGATTTACTGCGCTGACCGTACGAAAACATGGGCCAGCAGGCAAAAATCCCATTGCCGTAGGCAATTTTTAATGGATTTTTGCGCGTGACTGTGAAGGTACTGAACAGTTACGTTGTGGGAAGATAAATAGATACGATAGAAACTCTGCCGGATGCGGTCAAATGTACCGGCGGATTTTGGGAAGGAAGAGCTGAAATGGCAGAGAGTAAGAGAGATTACTATGAGGTCTTAGGCGTCCCGAAGGATGCGGACGATGCGACACTCAAAAAAGCATACAGAACCCTGGCCAAAAAGTATCATCCGGATGCAAATCCGGGCGATCAGGCGGCAGCCGATAAATTTAAGGAGGCATCGGAGGCGTACAGCGTACTGAGTGATCCGGAGAAGAGACGTCAGTATGATCAGTTCGGCCATGCGGCTTTTGACGGCGGTGCAGGCGGCGCTGGCGGATTCGGTGGTTTTGATTTCAACGGCGGCGATATGGGAGACATTTTCGGAGATATCTTCGGAGATATTTTTGGCGGCGGACGCAGCCGTGGCGGCAGAAGCAACGGACCGATGCGCGGCGCGGATGTGCGTACCAGTGTGCGGGTTACTTTTGAAGAAGCGATCTTCGGCTGTGAAAAAGAGCTGGAGTTAAACTTAAAGGAAACCTGTGAGAAATGTCATGGAACGGGTGCAAAACCGGGAACCCAGCCGCAGACCTGTCCGAAATGTAACGGTAAAGGCAAGATCATGTACACGCAGCAGTCGTTCTTTGGTCAGATTCAGAATGTACAGACCTGTCCGGATTGCAACGGAACCGGAAAGATCATCAAGGATAAATGCCCGGATTGCTACGGAACCGGCTATGTAGCGAAGAGAAAGAAGATCAAAGTGACGATCCCGGCAGGTATCGACAACGGTCAGATGCTACGTGACCGCGGCAATGGCGAACCGGGTACCAACGGCGGTCCGCGCGGAGATCTGCTGGTAGAAGTAGTGGTATCCCAGCACCCGGTCTTCAAGCGCCAGGATACAACAATCTACTCAACCGTGCCGATCTCCTTCGTGAAAGCAGCACTTGGCGGTCCGATCCGCATCAAGACGGTGGACGGCGAGGTAGAGTATGAGGTCAAACCGGGAACCCAGACAGATACGAGAGTCCGTCTGAAAGGAAAAGGTGTTCCGTCTCTGCGTAACCGCAACGTGCGCGGCGACCATTTCGTGACGCTGGTGGTACAGGTTCCGGAGCGCATGACCGAGGCACAGAAGGAAGCGCTTCGCAAGTTTGACGATGCCATGAACGGAATTGCACCGGAGGGCGAGAAACATAAGAAGAAAGGACTGTTCGGAAAGCTGGAGAAATAGAATACGGACAGGACAAAAATAGAAAAGAGCTGTCGGGCTGGCATAAAAATGCGGCGCGGCAGCTCTTTGTTTCTGTTTCATAGGAAATTACGTCCCATTACGCGTTCTGTAACAGAATATACCAGAAAATGACAGAGTTTTGTAAGTTGACTTCCGTTTAAAACTTATATACAATAGGACGATGGAGGACCAGCAACACAGATAGAATGGATTTTTGTCAGAAAAATATGCCAAATGATAAAACCATTACTTGAATGGCAGATCCTTCCGGGAATAGGAACCCGTATTGGATTTTTAAAGGGAGAATAGGACGATGACAGATAGAAACGGGAATTTGAATGAAAATTCACGTTCCGGCAGCCGCGAAGATGGGCGGGAGCCGGTGAGACGAAATACGGCGATGAACAGCCGGGAGATTATGCTGGAAGATGAAGATTATCTGGATGAGCCGGATGAGGGCTATTTGGATGATGATTATTTCGACCGGGATATGGAAGAACGGATCCTGAGGGAAGCAGAGCTGGACATGGAAAACATACACCAGCCAGAGCGTCAGGATCAGAACCGGTGGGAAGAGCCGGAACGCCTGCCGGAGAAAGAGCCGGAGGAGACAGCCAGTCGAAAGCGCAGCCGCGCCCGTGGAAATCAGAGCGCGGGTACAGGGCGGGAGGCAGCCCATGCGGCGCCGCAGCGGGGACAGGATTCCGGAAAGACGGCATCCTGGACGGAAACCACCCCGGAAAAGGCAGCTCTGAAAGCTGAGCATAGAAAAAACGGTAAAAAGGCGGCATGGATCGCTGCCTGTACGGCGGGCATTCTGCTCGTGGCAGCCGGAGGCGTCTATGTGGGAATGTCCCAGAAATATAAGGCCCGTTTCTTTCCGAATACGCAGATCAACGGTGTTGACGCGTCCGGAAAGACAGCGGCAGAGGTGCAGGAACTGATTTCGGAAGGTGTGAATGGTTACACACTGACGATCGATGAGCGAAATAATCAGACAGAAACGATCGCCGGAACCGATATCAAGCTGCATGCGGAGTTTGACGGCAGCCTGGAAAAGATGGTAGCGGCGCAGAATCCGTTCGCATGGCTGTGGCATATGAAACAGGAAGAATATACGATCGGAACGATGGTGACGTATGACGATGCGGCGCTGGAAAGCCAGATCCGGAATTTATCGTGTTTAGACCCGGAGAAAGTGGTAGAACCGGTCAATGCAAAGATTTCAGAGTATGTGTCCGGACAGGGATATTCGATTGAGCCCGAACAGGAAGGAACGGCAGTCGAGGCGGAGAAGCTGACACAGGCGGTAACGGGTGCGATCGAGAATCTGCAGGATCATTTATCGCTGGAGGAAGCAGATGTCTATAAGAAGCCGACGGTATTGAAAGACGATGCATCTCTGGCAGAACAGCTGGATAAGATGAATAAATACGCGAAAATGAGCGTGACATACCAGTTTGGCGATTCGACGGAGACCTTAAATGGAGATCAGATTCATGCGTGGCTGATTGCCAATGCAGACGGAAGTGTTTCGGTAGATTCCTCCAAGGTGTCGGAGTATGTGTCTGAGATGGCGAAAGCACACAATACTTCAAACAAAGCGAAAACATTGAAAACATCGTATGGTTCCACGATTCAGGTAAGCGGCGGAACGTATGGCTGGAAGATCAACCAGGCGGCAGAGACGGAAGCGCTGGCAGCGATTATTGCCTCCGGCGAGAGTACGACGCGTGAGCCGGAGTATTCCCAGAAGGCGGCGAGCCATGGGGCAAATGACTACGGCGACACTTACGTGGAGATCAACCTGACCGGACAGCACCTTTTCTTCTATAAAGAAGGAAAGCTGGTGGTAGAGTCGGATTTCGTATCTGGAAACCTGGCGAAAGGCTGGGGAACCCCGGCAGGCTCGTATCCGCTGGCATATAAGCAGAAAAATGCGGTCCTGAAGGGTGAGAATTACCGGACGCCGGTTAATTACTGGATGCCGTTCAATAATGGTATCGGTATGCATGATGCGAAGTGGAGAAGCAGTTTTGGCGGTGCGATTTACAAGACGAGCGGTTCCCACGGCTGTATCAACCTGCCGCCGAGTGTTGCAAAAACGATCTTTGACAATATTTCGGCAGGAACTCCGGTGATCTGCTACAATCTGCCTGGTACGGAGAAGAGTACGACGAGCGGTACGGCAAAACCGGCGGAGACGAAGCCGGTAGAGACCACGGCGCCAGCAGAAACACCAGCTCCGGCAGAGACGCAGGCGCCAGCACCGGCAGAAACACAGGCACCGGGTCCGGCACCGACCACAGCGCCGACGCAGGCGGAGACGAAAGCGCCGGAGACTGCGGCACCGACCCAGGCAGGACCGGGAGGTCCTTCGGGGGATAATGGTGGAAATATTGCAGTGGGACCAGGAGCATAGGAAGAAACGGGAATAAAAATCGAGAAAAACCTGCATAAAATGATTTACACCGAAAACATATTGTGTTATACTTACTAGGTATGAGTCCGCCGGTGCTCAGTTTTTTGACGACTCCGACATAAACTTAGCATACGGTAAGAATAATTTTAAGGAGGAAATCACAATGATTTCAAAGGAAAAGAAAGCAGCTATTATCGAACAGTACGGAAGAAAAGCAGGCGATACAGGTTCACCGGAGGTTCAGATCGCAATTCTGACCGCTAGAATCGCTGAGCTTACAGAGCATTTAAAATCCAATCAGAAGGATCATCATTCCCGCCGCGGACTTCTGAAGATGGTAGGACAGAGACGTGGTCTTCTGGATTACTTAAAGAAATCCGATCTGGAAGGATACCGTGCACTGATCGAGAAGTTAGGCATCAGAAAGTAATTAAGATTAAAACGTATAGGGTGGAGCAATCCACCCTAGTTGTTTATGTAGAAGAAAAGTCCGAGACCGCTGCTGTACCCGTAAAGCAGAAAAACATATTTGCGGGCAGAGCAGTAGTTTCGGTATTACTTTTCACAGAAAGGCACTTTTGGAACCGAAAGCGGCGTATGAGAATGTGAAGGTTCTTCTGCAAAACAAGATGAAAGGAGATATGAGATGTACAAGAGTTTTTCGATGGAACTGGCTGGCAGAACTTTAACAGTGGATGTTGGCCGTGTAGCAGCTCAGGCAAACGGTGCTGCATTTATGCATTATGGAGATACAACCGTATTATCAACCGCGACAGCTTCTGACAAGCCGCGTGACGGTATTGATTTCTTCCCGTTAAGCGTTGAGTTTGAGGAGAAGATGTATTCGGTCGGAAAGATTCCGGGCGGATTTAACAAGAGAGAGGGAAAGGCATCTGAGAACGCAGTTCTGACTGCACGTGTTATCGACCGTCCGATGCGTCCGCTGTTCCCGAAGGATTACCGCAACGATGTTACCTTAAATAACCTCGTATTATCCGTTGACCAGGACTGCAGCCCGGAGTATACCGCGATGTTAGGTTCTGCAATCGCAACCTGCATTTCCGATATTCCGTTTGATGGTCCGTGTGCGACCACCCAGATCGGCATGATCGACGGCGAGTTTATCGTAAACCCGACTAACGCACAGAAGAAAGTATCTGATATGGCTCTGACCGTTGCTTCCACCCGCGAGAAGGTTATCATGATCGAGGCTGGCGCAAAGGAAGTTCCGGAGAACATCATGATCGACGCGATCTTCAAGGCACACGAAGTAAACCAGGAGATCATCAAATTCATCGACACCATCGTAGCAGAGTGCGGCAAGCCGAAACATTCCTACGAGAGCTGTGCAGTTCCGGAAGAGCTGTTTGCAGCGATTCGTGAGCTGGTTCCGCAGGAAGAGATGGAAGAGGCTGTATTTACAGACGAGAAACAGAAGAGAGAAGAGAATATCCGCGCAATCACCGAGCGCCTGGAAGAGGCATTCGCTGATAACGAGGAGTGGCTGGCTGTTCTGGGTGAGGCTGTATATCAGTACCAGAAGAAGACTGTCCGCAAGATGATCCTCAAAGACCACAAGCGTCCGGATGGCCGCGGTATCACCGAGATCCGTCCGCTGGCAGCAGAAATCGACATTCTGCCGCGTGTACACGGTTCCGGTATGTTTACCCGTGGACAGACACAGATTTTAAATATCTGTACACTGGCTCCGCTGTCCGAGGCACAGAAGATCGACGGACTGGATGAGAACGAGACATCCAAGAGATATATGCACCATTACAACTTCCCGTCCTACTCCGTAGGCGAAACCAAACCGTCCAGAGGACCGGGACGCCGTGAGATCGGTCATGGTGCGTTGGCGGAGCGTGCGCTTGTGCCGGTACTTCCGACTGCGGAAGAGTTCCCGTATGCAATCCGTACCGTATCTGAGACGATGGAATCCAATGGTTCTACCTCCCAGGCAAGTATCTGTGCATCCACTCTGTCCCTGATGGCAGCAGGTGTACCGATCAAAGCTCCGGTAGCTGGTATTTCCTGCGGTCTGGTAACAGGCGACACCGATGATGATTACATCGTTCTGACCGATATCCAGGGTCTGGAAGACTTCTTCGGCGATATGGACTTCAAGGTAGGCGGCACTCACAAGGGTATTACTTCCATCCAGATGGATATCAAGATCCACGGTCTGACCCGCCCGATCATCGAGGAGGCAATCGCTAAGACGAGAGAGGCAAGACTCTACATCCTGGATGAAGTTATGGCGCCGGTTATCTCCGAGCCGAGAAAGACCGTCAGCCAGTATGCTCCGAAGATCGTTCAGATCTCCATCGATCCGCAGAAGATCGGCGATGTAGTCGGCAAACAGGGCAAGGTAATCAACAAGATCATCGAGCAGACCGGCGTTAAGATCGATATCGAGGACGATGGCAGCGTAGCTGTATGCGGCACCGATCAGACAATGATCGACAAGGCAGTTTCCATCATCAAGGGCATCGTGACCGATATCGAGCCGGGTCAGATTCTGACAGGTACCGTTGTCCGTATCATGAATTTTGGTGCATTCGTAGAGCTGGCTCCGAACAAAGATGGTATGGTTCATATTTCTAAGCTTTCGGACAAGCGCGTAGCGAAGGTAGAGGATGTTGTCAACATCGGCGATGAAGTTACTGTAAAGGTAATCGAGGTCGATAAGATGGGTCGTATCAACCTGAGCATGAAACCAGGCGATCTGGCTGAAAATAAATAATAAATAGATTGCAAATGCACACGATGTGCTGCAATCATCCATCATAAAATCAATGTGCCTGCATCACTGCGGCGCAGACCAGATAAAGTAAGGAATGCTGCAAGGCAGAGAAGCGGTTCGCTTCTGCTTTGCGGTGTTCCTTTTTACTTTATAAAGAGGAAAAATATGTTAGAGGTAACAGGGATAGAAAAACGGTACCGCGGAAGGACGATCCTAAAAAATGTCTCTTTTCGGGCAAATCCAGGGGAATGCATCGGGATTGTCGGCGGAAATGGATGCGGCAAAACGACGCTGCTCTCGATCCTCGCGGGGATCCGCAAGCCGGATCGGGGGAGTATTCGGATTGACGGGCAGGAGGCGCTTGGAAGACATCGTCTATTAGAAGAAAAAATCGCCTATGTGCCTCAGGAAAATCCATTGATCCCGGAGTTGACGGCATTTGATAATTACCGTCTCTGGTTCCGGGGGAAACGGCGGGAGATGGAGCGGGATCTGGAATGCGGCGTCGGTCATGTGCTGGGTGTGGACCGATTCTTGAAAACGCAGGCGGGACGGCTTTCAGGCGGAGAGAAAAAGAGGCTGAGCATCGCGGCGGCACTCTCTGGACGCGCGGATATCCTGATTCTCGATGAACCGGGGGCAGCGCTTGACCTGGAGGCAAAGGAGCAGATCCTGACTTATATCAGGAGCTATGTGAAAGCAGGGGGAACAGTTCTTTTAACGTCCCATGAGATGGGAGAGATAGGGGCGTGTACAACCCTTTATGTATTAAAGGACGGTGTGCTGGTTCCGACGGAGGCAGGGCTTTCGGCGCGGGAGCTGATACAGAGGTTTTAAGGTTACTGGGCACGTATGCGTGAACAGTAACGTTTTAGGAGTGAGAAAACAGGAGGAGGTACAAGATGGAAGAGGGAAATAATGCAAACAATACAAACAATGCAAACATGTCAAGCAATTCAACCCCGCTAAACCCGGCAGAGGCAGCGGCGCAGGCGCTTACGGCCGCATCTGACACAGCGGATGGAACCAGTGCAGGCGGATCCGCTGGTGCTGGCGGCGGAATCGGTGGAAATGCTGCAGGCGGCAGTGACGGTGGCAGAACGGGTGGAAATGGTTCTGGCAGGAAGAAATGGCTCATTTCAGCCGGAGCAGCCGCAGCGGTGGTCGTGGTCGGCGGCGGTGTGATGCTCAGCCATCAGGCAGACCCGAAGGATACAGTGATCGATGCGTTCAAGAGCATCACGGCGGAAGGGCAGTTAAATCCGTCTGAGGAGATCTTTGGGACGAAAGAGCTGGAAAAACTTTTACAGAAGGGATCCGCGCAGACGGGGATGGAGTTAAGCATGACAGGTATTTCCGATGAATCCCTGAACCAGATGAGCGGTGCGGGCATCGGTCTGGATGTGAAGCGCGATGTGGACAGCGGACGGCAGCTGCTAAATCTTTCCTTGCAGTATGGCGGCGGAGAATTGGCGGACGCACAGCTTTACATGGATGATACACAGATCATGGCGGCGATTCCGGCACTTTCCAGCCGTATATTTACCCTTGATTATGTCAATGATCTGGAAGGACAGCTCATTAATTCTCCGTATGCGGCGCAGAAGCTCGAAGAGCAGGGGATTGATATTGAGGGGCTGGCAAATTATCTGGGACAGTACAAGGAAGCGCTTTCGGACGAGGAGCCGATGATGGATCTGAAAGCACTCTGGAACCGCTACAAAGAGGGAAGCAAGGCGATTGATGACCTCAAAACGGCTATGACCGTCACTAAGAATGACAAAAAAGAGTTTACGATCGACGGACAGAGCGAGAACTGCCGCGGTTACCATGTGACTCTGCCGAAGGATGCGTTGATTCGCTTTGCAAAGACGACGAGAGAATTTTTCCTGAATGATGAGACACTCAAACAGGATGTGGTGCGCTATCTGGAACTGGCAGGCGACGCAAGCAGCATCTATGCAGCGGACGGGGACGGAGAGAGCGTGGATCCGGAGGAACAGCAGAAGGAACTCTGGGCGCAGGCGGAAGCGGTGCTGGACAATCTGGTAGAGGAAATGGAAAATACCATCGGGGATGTGACGATGGATGTCTATGTGAGAAAAGATGGCAAAATGGCTGGATTTTCCTATGAGACGGATGCAACGGTTGAGGAAGAAAATGTCCGTTTTTACGGCGATGTTTCCTTTGGCGGCGGTTACAACATGCTGTCGAATGTGAATGGGGCGTTAAATATTGAGGATTCGGACGGTCAGATTATCACGGTTTCCCTGGATAAAACAGGCGCTTACGAGGCTGGAAAGAGCTGGAGTGGTCAGGTAATTGCGACCCTGCAAGGCGACGAAGAGAAATACCAGTTTATCCTGGATGGCGACTATCAGATCGCGGACGGCAGCTATGAGGTAAAGCTGGATCTGCAGAGTAACGGTGCGTCTCAGGCGTCGATCACGGCGAATGGCGCGGTCAGCGAGCTTTCGAAGGGCGAGAGCGTCCATATCGATATGGATTCCCTGCGTCTGGAAACGACATTGTTAAATGGAAGCAGTTCTTATGTTGAATTTGCCGGTTCCTATTATGTCAACCCGCTGGAGGATGAGATCGCGCAGCCGGACGGCGTTCCATTTGATGTGCTGGCTTCCTCCGAGGAGGATTATAACCAGGTCACAACGGAGATAACAGGCAACCTGTTCGCAATTCTCCTGAAAGTCATGTCATAGGCGGCGGAAAATGCGAACATATATGATATATCTGCTGCTGACCGGAAAGCGCCTGCTCCGCCAGCTGCCGTATTTTCTGGCAGGGCAGGCGGTGATGGTGCTGCTCGTCGGCATGGCGGCATTTTCGGCGTCTAAGGTTTTATATGGGGAAACATCTTTAAAGAAAATCGAGGTGGGCGTGGTGCTTCCGGAGGACGATGCGCTTTCGGAAAAGATAACCAAAATGATTGCCTCGCTGGACAGCGTGGAAAGTCTCTGCGACTTTTCGTATCTGGAACACGATGAAGCGTTCCAAAAGATGAAAAGCGGGGAGCTTCAAGCGGTTTTCGAGGTGCCGTCCGGCATGGCGCGCGGCATTTTGGACGGTACGAACCAGCCAGCCACGATCTGGTTTCCGGATGAGAGCGGGCTGGAAGGCGCCGTTTTCCGGGAACTGGCAGAGTCGGGCAGTTCGATGCTTGGCACTTCGCAGGCGGCGATCTACGCGGCAAATGAATGTTTAAATATCCAGGGAGTGCCGGAACAGATTTCGGTGTCTGAACAGGATTTGAACCGTATCTTTTTAAAATATGCGATGAACCGCGAGGTACTTTTCCGGAAGAAAACGGTCAGCGCTGCAGGAAATGTATCGACGGCGGTCTTTTATGGAATTTCGGGGATTGTATTTCTGATGATTCTTACCGGAATCCCGGCAGCGCCGTTTCTGGCTCCCCAGACGGAGGCGCTGGAACAGGGGCTTCGGCGCATCGGGATCCGGCGGTGGTATCCGCTTTTCTGCAAATGCTTGTGCATGACGCTTCTTCTGATGGCAGTCACGGCGGGCGGCTATGGCTGGGCGGTGCAGAAGGGATATGCGCTGGCGGGGCGGGAAGAACTGGCGGCGTGGGGGCTGACCTGCGCGGCAGTTTCGGCGTGGATTCTGCTGTTTTATGAGGTGTGCAGAAGTTTGGCAGCGGCGATTTTGACGTTGTTTGCGGTCAATGTGGTATTTCTCTTTCTGGCGGGCGGCATCATCCCGTCCGTCTTTCTGCCGGAGCTGGTTCAGAAAGTCGGAAATATGACGGTGACGGCGCTCTGGATGGATGGAATCCGCTTTATTGCTTCGGGCGGGGAGACAGGGGCGGTTCCGGTGCTGTGGAAACTGGCTGCGGCGGCATTGGCATGCTTTGCACTGGCGCTTGCCGCCGGAAAAAGGAGGGATTGACGGATGCGGAAGCTGGCGTGGTGGTTCTGTATGTTTGGAATGACGCTGCGGCGGGCTCTTTACCGCCCGGTGTTCCTCCTATTTCTTTTGATTTTTCCATTGGGAATGGGCGTGCTCCATCAGGTGGAAAAACGGGATTCCGGGAGGATCGCGGTGGCGCTCTGCCCGGGAATGGATGCGTGGAATCAGGCGCTTGCAGAAAGACTGGAATCGGAAGAGAGCCGTTCATTTTTCTTTTATCCGTGCGGGACGGAGGAAGAGGCAAAGAAGGCGGTTATGACCGGACGAGCGGAGTGCGCCTACCTGTTTCCAGAGAGATTAAAAGAACGGCTGGACGAGGGGCATTATACCCGTGCGGTCCGCGTGCTGGTTTCGCCGTCCACGGTGGCAGAGAAAATTATATCAGAAAAGATATTTTCTGAATTGTTCGAGGTATACGGGCGGGAACTGCTGGCAGACTATGGGAAAAATGGAGCGGCATTCCAGACGGTGATGGCGCGCTGCCAGACGACGGAGGCGCGGGAAAAGGCGTGCGGCGTGCTGATGGAACTCTATGAAAAATACCGCAGCAACGGAAGCACCTTTACCTTTGATTATCAGACCTTACAGGGAGGAACGGCACTGCAGACAGGGGCGATGAAGGTGGTCTTTCCGGTGCGCGGGCTGACGGCGGTTTTCCTTTTTATCATGGGGCTGGCGGCAGCTGTCATGGCGGGCGAGGATGCAGAGCGCGGGCTTTATGCGGCGGTCCGGAGCCGGGAGCGGTGGCTGCTGCAGACGGCGGAGATCGCGGCGTTTGTCTTTTTAGCATCCATTTCGGCCTATGCGGCGCTTCTGGCGTCGGGAAATGGGGCAGAGCCGCTTTTAGAGGCGGGAAAGCTGCTTTTTTATCTCTTCTTCGTGACCATGTATGCCTTTGGATGCCTGGCAGTCTGCCGGAAGCCGGGATTTCTGGCGGCGCTGATTCCGGTTTTTATCCTTGCGAGCCTCCTGCTCTGCCCGATCTTTTTTGACGCTTCAGTCTTTTTGCCGGGAGCCGCGGGTATGCGAAAGCTGCTGCCGCCGTGGTGGTATCTGAGCGGCATTTTCGGTTCCCAAAGTGTCTACCCGTGAACAATTACTTTTTAACAACGTTTTTTTGGATAACTTCGATAAAAAGATTGCTATTTTTTCATTCAATTATTATAATAAAAAGAGACATCCGGTATCGAGCATCAATCTGCCGGATGTTTTCATGCGAGAAAATCAGGAGAGGAGTGAACACAATGGAAAGCCGGAGTCATAAGGCGGAATCAGACGGCAGCTACCCAGAACCGAAGGCAGCGTACACATGCATTTGCAGGAATGACAGCTGCAAACAGCGGATTCCTTGTGTACACTGCCGCATCTGTGGATAAGTTTCCGGCATTCTGCCTGTGTGCAGGAGCAGGAAAGGAGCAGCCTGTCCGATTTCCAAAATGACAATATTTTGGAAGGAGACGGGAATGTTAGAAGAAGAGAAGAAAGAAGAGCTGCTGGCTCTGCTGACCGGGAAGAAGTACCGGGAGCTGAAAAGCCAGCTGGTCGAGATGAATGAGGTGGATATTGCCTCATTTATCGAAGAATTGGATTCAGAAAAGACGGTCGTTGTATTCCGTATGCTGCCGAAAGAGCTGGCATCGGAGGTATTTGCCTGTCTGGAAGTCGAACAGCAGCAGCACATCATTACCAGTATTACGGATAATGAGCTGCGCGCCATCATTGATGACCTGTATGTCGATGATGCGGTCGATATGCTGGAGGAGCTGCCGGCGACGATCGTGCGGCGCGTACTTCAGAACTCCAGCCCGGATACGAGAAAACTGATCAACCAGTTCCTCAATTACCCGGAAAACAGCGCCGGAAGCGTCATGACGGCGGAGTACGTGGGACTCAAGAAAAATATGACGGTGGAGCAGGCATTTGGTTATATCCGGAAATATGGTGTGGACAAGGAGACGATTTACACCTGCTACGTCATGGATGAAAAACGCCGCTTAGAGGGCGTTGTGACGGTCAAGGATCTTCTGATGAATGATTATGCGGCGCTCATGGGCGATATCATGGATCCGCATGTGATCAAGGCGTATACGACGGAAGACCAGGAAAAGGTCGTGGAGACGTTCAATGAGTACAACCTCTTGAGTTTACCGGTTGTGGACGGCGAAGACCGTCTGGTCGGCATCATCACGGTCGATGATGTCATGGATGTCATGGAGCAGGAGGCGACGGAGGACTTCGAGAAGATGGCGGCGATGCTGCCGAGTGAGAAGCCGTACCTGAAGACGGGCGTGTTCCAGCTCGCGAGAAACCGTATTCCGTGGCTGATGATCCTGATGTTGAGCAGTATGGTGACCGGCGGTATTTTGTTAAAATATGAGAATGCCTTTTCGGTAATTCCGCTTTTGGTTACGTTTATTCCGATGCTGATGGATACGGGCGGAAACTCCGGCAGCCAGGCGAGCACGATGATCATCCGTGGTATGGCGGTCGGCGAGGTAGAACCGGCGGATATTCTGAAAGTTATGTGGAAAGAAATCCGCGTGGGAATGCTCTGTGGACTTTCTCTGGCGCTTGTCAATTTCGTGCGCCTGATGATCCAGTATCCGGGGCAGGTACTCATCTGCCTGACGGTAGTTATCAGCCTGTTCTGCACGGTTATCATCGCGAAGACGATCGGATGTGTGCTTCCGATTGCGGCGAAGACGATCCATCTCGACCCGGCGATCATGGCGTCGCCGATGATCACGACGATCGTGGATGCGTGCAGCCTGATGATTTATTTCCAGCTGGCGTGCCATCTGCTGAATATGAAGGCGTGATATAAATTACCTGCCTGCTGGCCCATGTTTTCGTACGGTCAGTGCAGTAAATGCGCAGACCTACGGAACAGTTACTTTATTTTATAATTCCAATATTTTAATTATTTCTAGGAAAGGAAAAACTGTTTGGAACATAAGCTTCCAGACAGCCGTGTGAAAAGTATGACAAAGATCAGAACCAGATACGCACCGAGCCCGACAGGCAAAATGCATGTAGGAAACTTAAGAACTGCATTATACGCATACCTGATTGCAAAACATGAGGGCGGCGATTTTATCCTGCGAATCGAGGATACCGATCAGGAGCGTTTCGTTGAAGGCGCGACCGAGATCATTTACAATACGATGCGCGATACCGGACTGAAACATGACGAAGGTCCGGACATCGGCGGTCCGGTTGGCCCGTATGTACAGAGCGACCGTCAGAAACAGGGCATCTACATGGAATATGCGAAGAAGCTGATCGATAAAGGCGAAGCTTATTACTGTTTCTGCGATCAGGAACGCTTAAACAGCTTAAAGAGAGAAGTAAACGGCGAAGAGATCATGACCTATGATAAGCACTGCCTGCACCTTTCCAAGGAAGAGGTAGAGGCAAACTTAAAGGCAGGAAAGCCGTTTGTCATCCGTCAGAACAACCCGACCGAGGGAAAGACTACCTTCCACGATGAGATTTACGGGGATATTTCCGTAGATAACTCCGAGCTGGACGATATGGTTTTAATCAAATCGGATGGATTCCCGACCTACAACTTCGCAAATGTGGTGGACGATCATTTACAGCAGATCACCCATGTAGTCCGCGGTAACGAGTACCTGTCTTCTTCACCGAAGTACAACCGTCTGTACGACGCATTCGGATGGGAGGTTCCGGTTTATGTGCACTGTCCGACCATCACGAACGAGGAGCATAAGAAGCTGAGCAAGCGAAGCGGTCATTCTTCCTATCAGGATCTGATCGATCAGGGCTTCATTTCCGAGGCAGTTGTCAACTTCGTTGCCCTGCTTGGCTGGTCACCGGAAAATAATCAGGAGATTTTCTCCTTAGACGAGCTGGTAAAAGAGTTCAACTACAAGAATATCAGCAAATCTCCGGCTGTTTTCGATATGGTAAAACTGAAATGGATGAACGGCGAGTACATCAAGGCGATGGATTTTGATAAGTTCTATGAGATGGCAGAGCCGTACATCAAGAAAGTAATCACCAAGGATCTGGATCTTAAGAAGATCGCGGCGATGGTTAAGACGAGAATCGAGATTTTCCCGGATATCGAGGGACACATCGATTTCTTTGAGACACTGCCGGAGTATGATCCGCAGATGTATGTTCACAAGAAGATGAAGACCAATCTGGAGACATCCTTAAAGGTATTAAAAGATGTTCTGCCGATTCTGGAAGCACAGGAAGATTACTCCAACGACGCCCTGTACGCGGCGCTGTCCGAGTATGTATCCAAAGAGGGCGTTAAGACCGGCTTTGTAATGTGGCCGATCCGTACCGCTGTATCCGGCAAGCAGATGACGCCGGCAGGCGCGACCGAGATCATGGAAGTGCTTGGCAAGGAAGAGTCGATCAGCCGTATCAAGAAGGGGATTGAACTTCTGGAGGCACAGCAGTAGGCTGTCGTAACCGTCGATGTTCGACTTGAAGCAAGTTTGGCTTCGCAGATTAAATCAGTAGGTAGTAAATAAACAACTGCTTTTTCATGTATCGTAGATGCATGAAAAGCAGTGAAAAGGTGCGCTTTGTGAGAAATACATTCCAAGGCGCACTTTTCTTACATTTGTACTTGACAGATTTGCTTCAGATGCGCGGCAGAAGGATGTCTTGCACGTCAAAATGCGAATTTCGAAGCAAATATGCCGAGATATTCTTGAATTGTGGAGTAAGGAAACAGGAAATGGCATTCAGTAAAGCACAGACACAGGCAATCATGCATAAAGATGGTCCCATGATGGTTCTGGCGGGACCGGGATCAGGGAAAACAACGGTGATCACCCATCGGGTCCAGTATCTGACGAAGGAGTACGGAATCGATCCGGGGGATATTCTTGTGATTACCTTTACCCGGGCAGCAGCCGAGGAGATGCGGGAGCGGTATGAAGCATTGACCGGCGGCGGCTCCAGAGTCACCTTTGGCACGTTTCATTCGATCTTTTTTAGGATCTTAAAGCTGGCATACCGATATACCGCTGACAATATTGTCCGGGAAGAGCAGCAGATGCAGTTTGTCCGGGAGCTGGCTCAGGCCGGAGGTCTGGAGCCGGAGGATGAAAATGAGTTTGCAGCCTCCATTTTAAGTGAGATAAGCTCTGTCAAGGGAGGGAGGATTGCACTGGAACATTACTATTCCAAAAACTGTCCGGATGCAGTTTTCCGTCAGCTATATGCGGGCTATGAAGAGAAAATGCGCCGGGCCGGACTCATCGATTTCGATGACATGATGGTGCTGTGTCTGGAACTTTTTACGGAAAGAAAAGATATCCTGTCTGCCTGGCAGAGGAGGTATCGGTACATCCTGATTGATGAGTTTCAGGACATCAACCGGCTTCAATATGAGATCGTGCGGATGTTAGCCAAGCCGGAAGATAATCTTTTTATCGTGGGCGATGATGATCAGTCGATTTACCGGTTTCGTGGGGCCAAACCGGAGATTATGCTGGGGTTTGAGCGGGATTATCCGGGTGCCGGACGGATTCTTCTGGATATGAATTACCGCAGTACCGAGGAGATCGTGGCACCGGCATTGCGGCTGATCGGAGAAAACCAGAAACGTTTTTCAAAGGCCATCCATACAACGGGACGTCATGGGAAGAACGTGATCACGAAGCTCTGGCAGGATCCGGGGGAAGAAAATCTGGCCATTGCCAGGGAGATACAGCTGTATCTGCAGTCGGGAGTGCGGCCGGGGGATATCGCAGTTTTATACCGGACCAATGCTGGTCCTCGTTTTCTGATGGAAAAGCTGATGGAATACAACCTTCCCTTCCGGACAAGGGATACGGTGCCGAATCTCTATGAACACTGGATTTCGCGAAATATCCTGACTTATATCCGAATCGCCATGGGAAGCCGGGCGCGGGAAGATATTTTGCAGGTCATCAACCGTCCGAAGCGTTATATCAGCCGGGATGCGATGCCGGATGAGACGGTTTCGTTCGAGAAGATGAAGGCATTCTATGCGGAGAAAGACTGGATTGCCGAGCGGATCGAGAGTCTGGAAGGCGATCTGCGGGCCATCGCCCGGATGTCACCTCTGGCAGCCGTCAATTATATCCGCCAGGGCATGGGATACGACGAATATCTGATCGAGTATGCGGCATTCCGGCGGATGCGGCCGGAGGAACTTTTAGAGACTGCCGACGAATTAAAAGAAAGTGCGGCGGGTTTCAAGACCTTTGACGAGTGGTTTGCACACATCGAGGCGTACAAGGAGGAACTGCTCCGGCAGGCGGCGCAGCGGCGGACGGAGACGGACGCGATCACGCTCGCGACGATGCACAGTGCCAAGGGGCTGGAATTTCCCATTGTCTATATTCTCGATGCCAATGAGGGCATCACGCCGCACAGCCGCGCGATGCTGGACGAGGATATGGAGGAAGAACGACGTCTGTTTTATGTGGCAATGACGCGTGCAAAGACCCGGCTGCATGTATATGCGGTGCGGGAGAGGTACCATAAAAAGGCGGAAGTATCGCGGTTTGTGTGGGAGTATCTGGGGCGGGATGGAGATAGCAGGTAACGAAATTCACAATGAAAATCGGGAAATCATATAAATGACGGTACTAAACATATATTGTGTACGGTTTGTTGACATTTTTTGAAAATTGTTTAATAATAACATCATGAGAATGAATCTTCATGGGCGTCAAAAGAGATGAAAGGTAAACAGAGAGGAGATGGGAGAATGAAAGGTATACGAAGGGCGGCAGCGGTGTGTCTGACAATGACATTGGCAGTATCGACATTATTTGGAAATACAGCATGGGCGGATATGCCGCAGAAGACGGAGAGAAAAAAATGTGTCCATGTGCATACCGAGGAGTGCTACGGCGAGCCGGATGAGGAAGCAACCTCGTCCCAGATAGGAGAAGAGCCGACGGAATGTACCCACGTCTGCACTGTAGAAAGCGGATGCATACGGAATACAGCCGCGTCTTCCGGTACGAACGAGGACGATTCTGAAACCGGGCCGGATGAGGAAGAAACCAACGATCAGAAAGATTCTGCTGACAAAGCGGAGAATGCACCTTCCGTCAGTACACCATCGGATATGGAAGATACGACAGTTCCAGGCGGAACAGTGATACCGGCTGTGAAGTCCCAGATCTTCTCCTGGTCCTGGTATGATCCGGAAGAGAATTTGCTGGATGGAAAATTAGAGCTTAGCGGAGTTACCGAGGAAGCCCAGCCATCCTTCGAAGAAGTCACGGAGTACTTACCAGAGGCTATTATTGCCCAGGTCGGAGCGGAAAGCGAAGCTGGTCAAGAGGAAAAACTTCCGATCACTGGCTGGAGCTGTAACGAGTATGTGCAGGATGAAGAAGGCCGCTGACCGCTGGAAGGCACCTATGAGTTTGCAGCAGAGCTGCCGGAGGTATATGAACTGGCGGAAGATGCAGAGGCGCTGGTGGTGGAAGTGTCTGTGACGGGAGACCAGGCGGCATTGACGGTATATAATCCTAAAAATGTTGTGTTAAATGTAAATTTTGACGAAGGGAAAACTTGTAAAGGTCTTGCCTATGATGAGAGTGGGTTTTCTAGTCTTAACGACGACGTAATGAATTTATTGAACGATCGCGGTATAGAGGTTACTAATTCAGGAGAAAATAGCTTTCAATTAAGAATGACGAATGCTACTAGCATACAGAACCTTGAGTTAAGCCGGGGAACATGGGAGATAGTATTAAAGGGAAGCAACGTATTAGAGGGGAAAGGAAAAGGTGTTGGAGGAGTTGGCCTCAAAATTAAGGAAAATGTAAGAGCGACGATTAAGGAAGGAACAGCACCCGCTTTTTTGACAGCTAAGAATTATCCAACGACAGGAACAAGTAGTGATGGATCCAGCGGAATAGCAGTCGAAGGTAACTTGACGATAGAAAGTGGAACGATAGAAGCAACTGCCGATGGGGGAAAAAATAGCGCTTCATTCTCAGGGGGCATTGTTGTGGGAAGCAATGGAACTTTAAATATTAACGGAGGCGCTGTTACTGCTGCGGGAACAGGCAAGAATGGCGTGTTTGTCCGTGGAAATTTCCGGATGAAGGGTGGATCATTAACGGCAACTGGAAGTGGAAAACCCGGAATTGAGAATGAGGGTACTTTTGAACTTTTAGGTGGAACAATTTCAACAAAATCTAATAGTGGTGGAATAGGATTTTTGCAGGGGCGTGGATCTGTAACGATCAAAGCCAACGAACTGAATACTGATCGATTAAACATTACTGGAAATAGTTCCTTCACTGTTGCAAGAGGCGGAAAGGTAACCTCTGGAAGTACGATAATTAATAGTGGCACACTTACCAATGAAGGAGAATTTGTTTCAAACGGTCCATTTGTAAAAGAAGAAAACGGAAGATTTATCAATACCGGCACAATCAGCGGAAACGGAAGTCTGCCCGATGATTTAAAGCAGAAACCGGGTAATATTACAGTTAATCAAGCGGAAATAAGTGCAGGTTATCGCGATAATAGGTCGATCGATGTTCCAAGCCTTGCGGGTATTCATCAACCGGATAGAGCCGGAAACCTGCAATATGAACTTGCTGAATATACAGGAAGTGATAAGGGAGAAGGAACGATTGACAAGAAAACAGGTCAGTTGACGGTGACCAAGGCTGGTGTATTTAAAATCGAGGTGAATACACAGGAAAGTGGATTATATAAAGCCGGAGAAAATCCGGTTTGTATAACATTGACGGTTAATAAAGCAGCTTTTCCTGAACACTGGAATTTGACCGTAACGGCTGCCAGCGGTGGTGAGTATAGGGGAGCCCAAGGATATCTGGCAGCAACCATTAGCCCAATAGGTATACCTGATGGTGCAAGGTATGAATATCAGCTGAAGCGTACAAGTAGTACGGATGATTTACAAGAAGAACAGTGGAAGTCGGAGTGTCCGAAGATTGTGAATGTAGCAGAGTCTGATCAGTTTGTATTTGTAAGAGTGACAGTAGATAATTACGAGTCGAAGGTATTTTGCTCTGATAACCGAACGAGTATTACCGAACGGAGTTTTACAGATACAAAAGTAACACTTGAACCAGAGACCGTCATTTATAATGGTCAATCCCGGAACCCGGAGATCAAGGTGGTTGAGAACTGGCAGGGAACTTCCAGGGATGAAGTGAATAAGGCGGATTATACAATCAAATATTGGACATATTGGACAGGAACTTATAATAGGGAAGTTAGAGAGCGAAAAGATGCTGGAACATACACTGTCCATCTGTTGGGACAGGGAAATTATAAGAATGAATCGAATACAGCTATATTTACAATCGACAAGTGTAAATTAAATGCGCGGATAACAGGAGGCTCTTTCGATAAAGTCTATGATGGAACGACAGATATTACGGAGGAGCAGAATTTATCCGTTCAGCTCTACAGTGATTCCGGTACTCCTGATTCTCAGGATGTTCGTGCTGACCAGGTGAATTTGGCATATCAGAGTGCGGATGTTGGAGAGCACAATATTGAGGCGGCAAATATTACGTTAGCAGGTGACAATGCAAAGAATTATGAGCTGACAGAAAATAGCACATCTATCAAAGGCAATATCGTAGCACGTGATTTTGCATCCATGACTGTGTCGGCAGATCCGCTTACCTACAATGGTACCGAACAGAAGCCGCAGATCCATGCATCTGTGGAAACCGGTCTTTCAAATGTGAGTCCGGATGCAGTGGTATTTACTTATTCTAAGAATGGAGTGGATTACCAGAGTGAGATCCCGGGCTTTACAGATGCGGGAACTTATCAGGTATATGTGAAAGCTTCGATGGACAATTTCAATGATGCTGTAAAAACAGTCAATGTGACGGTTCAGCAAGCGCCTTCAAGCTCAGGCAGTCATTCAGGCGGCGGAGGAAAAGGCAGCAGTGGAAAAAGCAGCAGCGGAAGTTCCGGCACAGTAACCAAAGATAGCCAGAAAGGCTACCGCAGCGAGGAGCAGGGGGTTATCACCGGTGCATCGAATCAGGCAGTGAATGATGGTTACAGCCATTGGATAAAGGATGCCAGAGGCTGGTGGCTCCGCTACAGTGACGGCACCTGGCCTATGGGCAATACCGGTGCATTTCATTGGGAAAAAGTCAACGGCAGATGGTGGGCATTTGGCGCTGAGGGATATCTGAGTACCGGCTGGATCTATGACACCCTGTACCAGGGATGGTTCTATATGGACGAAAACCAGGGTATGCTTACAGGATGGCAGTTCATCAATGGAAAATGGTATTATCTGAATTCGAATCACGACGGCAGTGCCGGCATCATGTATTCAAACCGCCGGACACCGGACGGCTGGTATGTGAAAGAAGACGGCAGCTGGGATGAAGAAGCGGGAAGATAATAGGTAAAAGGGTTATTTAAAGCGGTTGATCGGGAGGTCAGCCGCTTTTCTTTGATCATATTGAGGTCTTAAAAATTGAAAAACATATCAATGAATTGATTGATAAAAGAACGGAGATACGATAAACTATTTATTATAGAGGAAAGTATATTTCAGCCGAGAAAGGAGGAGCTATGCCATTACCTAAATACAAAACGTATACAGTACAAGATATATATGATCTTCCGGAAGGAACCCGTGCAGAATTGATAGATGGTACCATGTATATGATGGCACCTCCAAGCCGGGCTCATCAGGAAATTGTAGGTGAAATATTTGCAGTTATTCGGGACTATATTAAGCAGAAAGGCGGAGTATGCAGGTCTTATGTCGCTCCATTTGCAGTTTTTTTAAACGAGGATGATCATACTTACGTAGAGCCGGATGTAAGCGTGATCTGCGATCCATCTAAATTAAATGATAAAGGATGTGCGGGAGCACCGGATTGGATTATTGAAGTGGTATCACCGGGAAGCCAGCGGATTGACTACATGATAAAGCTTTTTAAATATCGCACGGCCGGTGTCCGTGAATATTGGATCGTGGATAAAACGAAAAACAGGATTATTGTATATAATTTTGAAAAAAATGATATGAACGAATATACATTTTCCGATCTTGTTCCGGCAGGGATTTATGATAATTTGAATATCGATTTTGCAAAAATTGACGAATTGCTGTGAGCGTTGAATGGTTAGTAAATTGGAGTGGGAAGTATAATAAGAAGCACTGTGGGTTGATTACAAGAATTGTTTTAGGCGGTTGATTATGGTATTGATCAGCCGCTTTTCTTTTGAGGAAAATTGTGTCAATATATGGATGATTTTAGATGGGATGTATATACGACACCTATTAGGTGGGGATTACTATATATGGAAATGTGTGATATGATTGATTTATGGAAATTCAGATGAATTTGCAGGAATAAATTTCACTGCGAAGATTGATAATCTGTAGATGGCAAAATGGATAGGAGCGTGATAAGTGAGAGGGGTGGGAGTGATGAAAAAAGACAAGATGAAATATCTGGCACATATTGATGGTAAACGTGAACAATCAATAAAAGAACATCTGGAGGGGACTGCCGTACTGGCAGCAGAGTTTGCAAAGTCCTTCAGAAAGGAACAGTGGGGTTATTGTGCTGGGATGCTGCATGATATAGGAAAATATTCAGAAGCATTTCAAGAGAGGATACGTGGAAATAATACTAATCAGGTAGATCATTCTACAGCTGGGGCAAAGGTTTGTATGGAAAAAGGTGGTTTCTACTCTCTTCTGGGGTATTGTATTGCCGGTCATCATGCAGGACTTCCCAATACAGGAGCAGGAACGGGACTTGATAAATCAACGATGTATGGAAGATTGAAGAAAAAGGTGGAGGATTATAGTTCTTACCTAGATGAAATCGAGATTCCGGCATTACAGGAGATTCCCTTTGATCCGAATGTAGTGATAAATCCGGATTTCTCATTGAGTGTATTTATTCGTATGCTGTACTCTTGTTTGGTAGATGCGGATTTTTTGGATACTGAGCAGTTCATGCTCAATGGAAAGGTAGGGAGAGATTCAGGAGAATCTTTAGAGGTATTAGAACAGAGACTTTCTGAGTATATAAAAGGATGGCTTGAAAATAAAGATTTGACAACCGTCAACGGTCATCGCAGCGAAATCTTGAGAAATTGTATTCAAAGTGGGGAAGAAGAACCGGGAATATTTCAGTTAACTGTACCGACCGGCGGAGGGAAGACGCTGGCTTCCCTTGCGTTTGCCTTGAAACATGCAGTCCGATATGGGATGGAACGAATTATTTACGTCATTCCATATACGAGTATTATTGAACAGAATGCATCTGTATTTCGTGAAATTCTGGGGGAACGGAATGTACTGGAAAATTACTATAATGTAGATTATGAATCATCGGAAGAATTAAAGCCAATGCAGCTGGCAGCAGAAAATTGGGATAAACCCGTGATTGTGACGACGAATGTACAGTTTTTTGAATCATTATTTTCCAATAAATCATCTAAATGCCGTAAATTGCATCGCATCGCAAATAGTGTAATTATATTTGATGAGGTACAGATGCTTCCAACCGATTACATGCTACCATGTCTGGCACAGATGGAGGAATTGGTTCAGAATTATCATTCTAGTCTGGTTCTTTGCACTGCGACTCAACCTGCCTTGGAAGGATTATTTCAAAAGAAGTGGAACATTCGCGAATTATGTCCGCAAAAGGAAGAACAGTTCGCTTTTTTTAAACGAACAGAGTTTATCTTGATGGGAAAGGTTAGTACGGAGGAGTTGGAAGATCGTTTAATAGAGGAAACGCAGGCGCTCTGTATTGTTAATACAAAAGCAAGAGCTCAGTCTTTGTACCAGCGATTAAAAGAAAGAGGAGCAGAACATGTATATCATCTTTCTACTGCTATGTATCCGAAGCATCGAAAAGAAGTGTTAGAGAAAGTTCGGCAGAGATTAAAAGGGAGTGATGAGTGTATTCTGATTGCAACCAGTTTGATAGAGGCTGGAGTGGATGTGGATTTTCGGTCTGTATATCGTCAGCTTGCCGGAATCGATTCAATCGTTCAGGCAGCAGGACGATGTAATCGTGAGGGAAGGCGATCGGTGGAAGATAGTAAGGTGTATATCTTTACATTTTCAGAAAAAGAATATATGCCGGGACAGAGACAACAGATGGATGTTGCCTCTAGCTTGATGGATGAACAAGTAGATTTTTCAGCACCGGAGACGGCGAGAGATTATTTTAAGAAATTGTATTATCTTCGAAGGAATGAGTTAGACAAAAAGAAGATAATGGATGAATTCCAAAGAGGAGTTTATAATTTTTCAACGGCTTCGAAGAAATTTAAATTAATTGATGAGCACACGGTAACAATTTTTATTCCTCAGGAGGAAGATGCAAAACAACTGCTGAAAGAAATACGATATAAGGGATATACAAAATCTCTGATGCGAAAGGCAGGTCAGTATTGCGTTAACGTTTATACAGGAAATTATGATAAATTGGCAGCTTCCGGAATGTTGAGATCAGTATCAGAGGATATAGAAGATTTATATGAACTTTGTTCAGATGACGGGTATACAGAAGAGTATGGACTTCGGTTGGACATAGAGATGGGAATGGGGGTATTTATGTAGTAAGAATAAAGTCCAGCAGGAAGTTAATTCTTGCTGGACTTGTGGTGCATTACTGCAAATGCCAATATTTCAATCCACAGGTTGTTGTATAGTGCACCTGACAGATAAATTATAATATAGAATTACGGATTTGTGTATGATAAAAATGTTTTTGGTGCAACTACTAAAATAAATTTTCATTGGAATTTGAAGTAAATATTGATCTTTGGAATGAAGTGTGGTATAGTTGGTTTTATAAGAAAGGACTGACAATTGCAAAGCTTTATGTTGGTATTATATCAAAATGACACGAGAAATAATATGTTTTTCTGACAAAAGGGGTGATGGTTTTAATGAGTGTTAAAATTAAAATCTGGGGTCCGTATGCTCTATTTTCCCGACCTGAAATGAAGGTGGAGCGCTGCAGCTATGATGTGATTACTCCATCTGCAGCAAGAGGAATTTTAGATGCGATCTACTGGCATCCGGGACTGCGTTGGGTGGTAGATAAGATTCATGTTATTAATCCAATACGCTTTACAAGTGTAAGGAGAAATGAAGTAAAGAGCAAAGTTTCGGCCAGTAATGTGCTGCAGGTCTATAACGGTGGTGATAAGCAGTTGTATATCAGTACGAAGGAAGATATTGTCCAGCGTGCATCATTGCTCCTTTGTGATGTTGAGTATATTGTGGAAGCCCATTTCGAAATGACAGAGAAGGCGAATAATACAGATAATCCGGGGAAATTCCAAGATATAATAAAACGCCGGCTCAAAAGAGGGGAGTGCTACCATATGCCATACTTTGGATGCCGAGAATTCCCAGCACAGTTTATGTTGTGGGAAGAGGATGAGATTCATTCTTGCTATGAAGTTGTTCCGGAAAAAGATTTGGGATATATGCTGTATGATATGGATTATACAGATCCAGAACATATACAGCCAATGTTTTTCAGGGCAGTTATGAAGCGTGGAACGATTGATTTAGGAGACTGCGAGGTGATAAGGTGATATTGCAGGCACTTGCAAAGCATTATGAAAATCTGGCAGCAGAGGGAAAGGTATCAAAAGAAGGATGGTGTGAAGCGAAGGTTTCCTATGCAATTGAATTAATGCCAGATGGAAAAGTGAAAGGATTTATCAGTTTAAAAACAGAGGAAGAGCGTGGAAAAAAGAAAGTTTGGGTTTCAACGACTAGAATGGTTCCGCAGATGGTAACACGTTCCTCCGGTGTGTCATCCAATTTTCTTTGCGATAATTCGAAATATATGCTTGGATTCGATAAAGACGGAAGTTCTAAAAGAGTGTTAGAGTGCTTTCAGGCAGCAAAGGAAAAACACCTGGAATTGCTTGAACAGGCAGAAGGAGAGATGGCAGCATCTATCAAAGCATTCTTTGAAACGTGGAATCCGGAAAAAGAGGAAGAGAAGTTAAAGGAATCTGAAATTTGGGAAGCTCTTACAGATGGCGGTAATTTAATATTTTACATGAATGGATGTGAAGCACAAGAGGATGAAGAAATAAAAGAACTGTGGAATGAAAAACAGAATTCATGTGACGGGGAAGAAGGTGGAAATACAGGAATTTGTCTGGTAACCGGTAAGAAAGCAGAGATATCTCGTATACATCGAACCATCAAAGGCGTTCCAGGTGCTCAGTCCAGCGGTGCAGCATTGGTATCATTTAATGCTCCGGCTTTTGAATCTTATGGAAAAGAACAAAGTTATAATGCACCGGTTGGAAAATATGCGGAATTTGCTTATACAACAGCGCTAAATTATTTGTTGTCGCAGAGAAATTATACGTTTCAGCTTGGAGACACAATGGTTGTTTATTGGGCTGAAAATGGACAGAAGGCATATCAGGATGTATTTTCGTTTGCGTTAGTTCCTACAGTAGATAATCGGGAGACGATTCGTGAAATATTTGACTGCATCAAAAAGGATCAGCCGATTAAGGTAGAAGATATAGAGATGGATTCGGAACAGCGTTTTTACATTCTGGGATTGGCACCTAATGCGGCAAGGCTTTCGGTTCGATTCTTTTACCAAGATTCATTTGGAAAGATACTGGAACATATCTCAGAGCATTATGAACGCATGAAAATTGTACAACCGTCTTGGGAAACCAGGGAATATATGAGTATACGTGATATGCTGATGGAAACAGTTAATCAGAATTCTCGAGATAAGAGTCCGATTCCCAATATGGCTGCGATGGTGATGCAGGCTGTATTATCGGGCGGACGTTATCCGGCAAGCTTATACACAGATACATTGATTCGAATTCGGGCAGACCAAGGAGAACGGAAGCTCAGTTGGGGGCGCACGGCAATTTTAAAAGCATATTTGATTAGAAATACAAATTGGAAAGAAGGAGTTAACTACATGGGATTAAATAAGGAAAACAGTGAACAGCCTTATTTATTGGGACGTTTGTTTGCAGTGTTAGAATTTATTCAAAAAGACACAAATCCGGGAATCAAGGCAACGATTCGAGATCGCTATTTTAATTCGGCTTGTGCTACGCCAGCATCCGTATTTCCGATTTTGATTAAGCTTATGAATAGTCATATCAAAAAATTGGAGCGGGATAATCTAGGTGCAAAAATCAGTTATGAAAACCAGCTGACAGAAATTATGGGTAAATTAGATGAGTTTCCGAGAAGATTGACTTTGGAAGAGCAGGGAAAATTTGATTTAGGGTATTATCATCAGGTGCAGGATAAATATACTAAACGGGAGGATAGAAAATGAGAGAAGCGATTAAAAACAGATATGAGTTTGTGATTTTATTTGATGTAGAAAATGGTAATCCAAATGGAGATCCGGATGCTGGAAATATGCCGCGTATTGATCCCGAAAGCGGACTAGGATTGGTAACGGATGTTTGCCTGAAACGAAAAATTCGTAATTATGTGGAAACTGTAAAAGAGGGAGAAGCCGGTTATCAGATTTATATCAGAGAAGATGTGCCTTTAAACAGAAGTGATCGGAAAGCATGCGAAAATCTGGGAATTACAGAAACAGATGATAAAAAGGTAACGGAAGGATTAAAAAAATTAAAAAAGAATGATCCGGATGCAGATTTTAAAATCAGAGATTATATGTGCCAGAATTTCTTTGATATTCGTACTTTTGGTGCTGTAATGACGACTTTTGTAAAGGCATCATTAAATTGTGGTCAGGTACGAGGACCGGTGCAGATCGGATTTGCAAGAAGCGTTGATCCGATTGTAAGTCAGGAAGTAACCATTACAAGAGTGGCGATTACAACCGAAAAGGATGCAGAAGATAAAAAGACAGAGATGGGAAGAAAGAGTATTGTTCCGTATGGACTTTATCGTGCAGAAGGTTATGTATCAGCCAATCTGGCAAGAAAAGTGACGGGATTTACAGAAGAGGATTTGGACTTGTTATGGGAAGCAATTATTAACATGTTTGAGCATGATCATTCAGCAGCTCGAGGAAAAATGGCTGTACGGGAATTGATTGTATTTAAACACAGCAAAGAATTGGGAGATTGCCCGGCATATAAGTTATTTGATGCAGTAGATGTTTTCAGAAAGGCTGATATTGTGTATCCGAGGAATTATCGTGATTATGAGGTTCAGATTCATGGTGAGCAGATTCCGGATAGTGTCGAGGTGAAGAGAATGATAAAATGATCTATGCAGAAGATGATTATTTGATGATATCTGGAATTCAGCACTTTAAGTTTTGCCGAAGGCAGTGGGCGTTAATTCATATTGAACAGCAGTGGGCCGAAAATGAGTATACCGTAATAGGCGAATTGATGCACAAAAAAGTTCATGATCCGTACCTGGAGGAGAAGCGCAAGGATATTCTGATTGTACGGGCGCTTCCTGTGCACTCTAAGATAATGGGAGTGAGTGGGGAATGTGATGTGGTAGAATTCCATAAAAGTGAAGAGGGTGTCAAACTGCATGGACATAGGGGATTATATACAATTTACCCGGTGGAATATAAAAAAGGAAGGCCAAAATATACAGAAGAAGATATTTTACAGCTTACAGCACAGACGATGTGTCTGGAAGAAATGTTTTCAACACAAATTTATGAAGGTGCCCTTTTTTATGGTGAAACACGTCGTCGCGAAAGAATTCTGATAACGCAGGAACTTCGGACAGAAGTTGAAAATATGTTCAAGGAAATGCATCAATATTATCAAAGGGGATATACTCCTAAGGTAAAATACAGCAAAGTATGTCAATCTTGTTCTTTAAAGGAAATTTGTCTTCCTAAATTGAGTCGTTCAGATGAGGTGAAAAAGTATATTTCCCAAAAACTGGCGGAGGATGAACTATGAAAAAATTGTTGAATACCTTATATGTAACATCGGAAAATAGTTATCTGGCATTAGATGGAGAAAATATAGTAATTTATGAAGAACAAGAAGAGCGCGGGAGATTGCCGCTTCATAATTTAGAAGGAATCGTTTCTTTTGGATATAGAGGGACAAGTCCCGCGTTGATGGGCGCTTGTGCAGACAGAAATATTTCTTTATGCTACGTGACTCCGCAGGGGCGTTTTTTAGCGCGCGTAACAGGCAAAGTCAGAGGAAATGTATTGTTGCGTAAACAGCAGTATGAAAGCAGTCAGGATAATGCAATTAGTTTGGAGATCGCTAAAAATTGCATTGTTGGAAAGGTTTATAATGCGCGATGGGTGCTGGAAAGAGCAGTACGTGATCACCCACTTCAGGTTGATGTTGAGAAAATGAAAAATGCATCGCAGCAGCTGAAAAATTCACTGATACAAATACAAAGCAGCGAATCAAAAGAACAGCTTCGTGGCTATGAGGGAGAGGCTGCAAGTGTATATTTTGGTGTATTTGATGAATTGATTTTGCAGCAAAAAAAGGAATTTTTCTTCCATGGGCGGAGTAAAAGACCTCCAATGGATAATGTGAATGCAATGTTGTCCTTTACGTATACCCTTCTGACCAATAATATTGTATCGGCATTGGAATGTGTGGGCCTTGATTCGTGCGTAGGATATTTGCATACGGAGCGTCCGGGAAGAGCTTCTTTGGCATTAGATTTGATTGAAGAATTGCGCCCTGTATTGGCAGATCGTTTTGTTTTGTCACTGATCAATAAAAAGATTGTGACTGGTAAAAACTTTACCAAAAAGGAAAACGGAGCAGTTCTGATGGATGATGAGATTCGGAAAAAGTTTTTAACAGAGTGGCAGAAAAAGAAAAAAGAAACCATTACACATCCGTATTTGAATGAAAAAATTGAGTGGGGAATGATTCCATATGTGCAGTCAATGCTTTTAGCAAGATATCTGCGTGGTGATCTGGATTCATATCCGGTTTTTTTGTGGAAATGAGGTGTGGAACATGTTAGTATTAATTACGTACGATGTTAATACAGAAACAGCGGCAGGCCGTACTCGCCTTAGAAAAGTGGCAAAGCAATGTATGAATTATGGCAGAAGAGTACAAAATTCGGTATTCGAATGTATAGTAGATAACGCACAGTGTGTGATGCTTAGATCACTTCTTACAGACATTATCGACGTTAATGTGGACAGTCTTCGGTTCTACTATCTGGGAAATAAGTATCAGACGAAAGTTGAGCATGTAGGCGTGGACAAAGGAATAGCGGCGGATGATGTTCTTATCTTGTAACAAGTCTGTGCGAACCTAAAGCAGACATAAAAAGTCTGGTAGATTCGCACCTGAAAAAGTAAACAAAAACAAATAAAATGATTAATTGCTAGATGGTATATACATTAATTTGAAGTGCCAGATGGATGATCTATACAAGGAATACTTTGGATCAGATGTAAAAATTGGTAATTAATGCTGTCGCCTCCCTCGCGGAGGCGTGGATTGAAATACCTGGAATGATGCGGATTTTACCGCAGAATACAGTCGCCTCCCTCGCGGAGGCGTGGATTGAAATCTCTTTCAGTTTAGTGAACATTTCGATTCCCAAATGTCGCCTCCCTCGCGGAGGCGTGGATTGAAATCCCATAAGATAACGGAAATTTTGTTGTCGGGTAATGTCGCCTCCCTCGCGGAGGCGTGGATTGAAATCTGTTTATATGCTAAGTAATCCTGTTAGCCTGATGTCGCCTCCCTCGCGGAGGCGTGGATTGAAATATCTAAGACATTCGAGCAAGTAGAAGCAGAGTTCACGTCGCCTCCCTCGCGGAGGCGTGGATTGAAATACACGTTACAGATGTAAAGAAACGTTTAAAAGAAGTCGCCTCCCTCGCGGAGGCGTGGATTGAAATTATGTATAAATTACATATAACATCCATGTTTCCGGTCGCCTCCCTCGCGGAGGCGTGGATTGAAATTTAACGAAATAGCGACTTGCCCGGAAGAGCAAAAAGTCGCCTCCCTCGCGGAGGCGTGGATTGAAATATCGGTACCTACCGAATAATCTGGTTCCTTTTTCGTCGCCTCCCTCGCGGAGGCGTGGATTGAAATTATTAGCTTGCAAAGTAGAAGCCTCATTCGACGGTCGCCTCCCTCGCGGAGGCGTGGATTGAAATGAACAAGATACGAAACGTTACGGTTCCGGTATTCGTCGCCTCCCTCGCGGAGGCGTGGATTGAAATAAAATCCATCATAGTTAAATACAAATCAACTGTGTCGCCTCCCTCGCGGAGGCGTGGATTGAAATTGAAATAGTTTTAAACTATCCCTCAGTTCGATTCGTCGCCTCCCTCGCGGAGGCGTGGATTGAAATGATGATTGTGTTTGGTAATCTAGGGCTGGATAAGTCGCCTCCCTCGCGGAGGCGTGGATTGAAATTAGGATTGCTTCGCGGTATCCGTCTGGTAGATACTGTCGCCTCCCTCGCGGAGGCGTGGATTGAAATAATATATCGCACCAGTACATTCACACCGCCAAAAGTCGCCTCCCTCGCGGAGGCGTGGATTGAAATGCATAAGCTACGGGCATATGGTAATATTGGCGTGTCGCCTCCCTCGCGGAGGCGTGGATTGAAATATTATTCCGACCCCATCCAGTGGGATATCACAACGTCGCCTCCCTCGCGGAGGCGTGGATTGAAATGAGGGGAGTGGTCATGCGTGCTTATGCCGTGAGGGTCGCCTCCCTCGCGGAGGCGTGGATTGAAATTGGACCAACCATCCAATATCATACTGGTACATATGGTCGCCTCCCTCGCGGAGGCGTGGATTGAAATACCAGGACACACACCTGCCGATCTCCATCCTCTCGTCGCCTCCCTCGCGGAGGCGTGGATTGAAATCGCCAAAAAGCGGTTGACAGCTCCAGCCGGTATGGTCGCCTCCCTCGCGGAGGCGTGGATTGAAATAACAAAAACCAAGTTCGATCCGTTCTGGTAGGCGGTCGCCTCCCTCGCGGAGGCGTGGATTGAAATAATGAGATGTAATATTCGAATTTACTATCACAATGTCGCCTCCCTCGCGGAGGCGTGGATTGAAATATGAAAGCGAAAGGGGGTTTATATATGCTGATACGTCGCCTCCCTCGCGGAGGCGTGGATTGAAATTTCGATCCTCCTGTGTATTGGTGGGGCGATTGCGTCGCCTCCCTCGCGGAGGCGTGGATTGAAATAGCACTCTATCGGAGGGTTGATTTAGTAGCCAGACGTCGCCTCCCTCGCGGAGGCGTGGATTGAAATGGCATCATAATAAAGATAAATATTTTTAGCATTGTCGCCTCCCTCGCGGAGGCGTGGATTGAAATCGTTAAATTCGAGGGGTCAAAAGTGCCGGAGGTTGTCGCCTCCCTCGCGGAGGCGTGGATTGAAATGCTCCAACCGGAATAGTCCGGTTGGAGCGTTGAGTCGCCTCCCTCGCGGAGGCGTGGATTGAAATGCCGCGACTACCGAAGCGTTGCCCGATCTTGCATTGTCGCCTCCCTCGCGGAGGCGTGGATTGAAATGCAAGTCCCTCGTAAACGCTCCATAGGCTCTTTCCACACTTAGTTGATTTCACAGCGAAATTGTTCATGAAGCAGTACTTTTGCCTTCAATAATTCAAAACTATTTCTGCCATACATAATACGTTTTATTACTTTGAGTTTATTAACGCTTCCCTCTGCCAAACCATTATTATATTGCATGGCAATTCCATTTTTCACAGCAACAATATCCTGTCTTATACCATTCACATATGTTTGCAACTCAGGAATATTAAATTTTTCCAGTTTAACAAGCCATGCGTCTAGCTTTTCTTCATGCTTTGAATATATAATTTCATAAAATTCCTTTATGGTCACATAAAGGTCGGCAATCACTGGGTATGATTTTAAAACTTGCTCATATTGTTCTTGACTGATTGTTTTCACATCGTCCAACCCTTTATATATTAATTGCGTTAGTGATCGGCGTTGTACGTATTCTTTCGGCTGATAATCAGAACAAGCATCTTCTTTTTGAGCGGTCACGCAACGAATTCTTTCTTTTTGAATAAACATTCTTAAAGAAGCAACTGACCCATCATACCCTTTTTCACTGATTATTTTGTGTATACAAGGGTATGATAGTATATATTCCTCAGGACAGTGCCAGTTCCAAAACAGTGAAAACCTACCGAGACGGACTTACGATCTTCAGAAGGTATGGTGCTGAAGTAAAAGGCTTTTCTATACGATCTTTTTCTTTTAGTCAATGCACCTTTGAGTGCTGTCATGTACAGTATCGTAGAAACCGCAAAAGCCAACAATTTGAATGTGTTCCAGTATCTCTACACAGTACTACTTTATATGCCGGACTACAAAAATGAGCCCGCAGGTATAGAAAAGCTGTTACCGTGGAGCAACTTTATAAAGGAACGCTGCAGCAGATTGATTGATGTTGAAAATCAAACACCAGAACACCATGAACCACTGCCTATTTAAGGAGAAGGATACCAAGGGGGCAGTGGGCAATACGGTGGATTATTCATCGTTTACGGTGGTTGTTTGCTCAGTTTTTTGGAATATAGATGATTTTGTCACAGGCGTAAAGTTCTTCTCCCCCTCTGTTTCGCGTTTCATATCCGATATATTTACAATTCCCATCCAACTGACTATAATAAAGAATGCCCGTTTGCCTGCAAAGGCGCGGAACCATATCCATCTGCATCAGGGCGATATGACAGAAAAATGAACTTAAAAGAATGGAAGAAAGAACAATGGATGTAATTGAAAAATTTGGAAATAGGGTGAGCAGCCAGGCGCTTAAGGATCCGGAAAAAGCGCGTCGGCTGCTTCTTGCGGGATACCGCCTGCAGGAAAAGAAGCTTCAGTTTTTGCCGGATCGGGGGCTGCCGTCGTCGGGACAGTATGTGGCGCGGGTGGTTATGAAAAATATCATTCAGTCGCTGTCGGAACCGGAGAATGCGGCGATGGTCAGCATATTTGTGCCGGGAGAGCTGGTGATGGCGGCAGGGCTGACGCCGTACTCAGTGGAGGCGATGTCCTGTTTTATGGCGGGAACGAAGTGTGAGCAGACGTTTCTTCGGAAAACAGAGGAAGAAGGATTTCCGGAGACGATGTGTTCGTACCACAGGGTGTTTCTGGGGGCGGCGCTGACGGGGATTCTGCCAAAACCGAACTGCATGATTTATACGAACCTTGCGTGTGATGGAAATATGATGACGTTTCCGTATTTAAAGGATAAATTTGAATGTCCAGGCTTTTATATTGATGTTCCGTATGAGAAAAACCGGGAATCGGTTCTGTATGTGGCGGATCAGCTGCGGAAATTGAAACGGTTTCTGGAGGAGACGACGGGCAGACGGATTTCGGAGGAAACAGTGCGGAGTGCGGTAGATAACAGCCGGAAAGCGGCAGCGAATTATAAAAAACAGCTTGCCCTGCGGTGTGCACATGACCCGGTGACCTCTCTGACGAATGAATTGTATGCGCTTTTTATGTGCCATCTGATGGCTGGCTCAGAGACGGCGGTTACCTATACGGAAAAACTTCTGCGCGATGTGCGGATGTCACCGAGGGGAGATGGTCTTTCGGTAATCTGGATGCACATCATGCCATTTTTACAGGAGCCGGTTAAGGATATTTTTAATTATAGTAAGAAAATGCACATCCGCGCTTGTGATTTCATCGCAGATGGTTTTCAGGAGATGCATGCGGAAGACCCGTATGAGGCGATGGCAGAGAAAATGGTCTACTGCATTTACAATGGCAGTGTGAAACAGAGAGTTGAGGAAGCGGAACGGCTTGCCAGAATCACGGAAGCGGATGGTGCTGTTTTATTTGCCCACTGGGGTTGTAAGGGAACGATCGGTGCATCCAGCCTGATTAAGCAGTCCTTAGAAAGGACAGGACTTCCGACGATGATTCTCGACGGTGACGGCTGCAACCCCGCCAATACCAGCGACGGTCAGGTATCGACGCGGCTTCAGGCGTTTGTGGAAATGCTGGAAAAGGGCAAGGAGGAGAAACACGCATGATTTATTACGTCTGTAAGTACACCCCGATCGAGCTGTTCCGGGGGTTTGGAGAAGAATGTTCTGTTTTGGAGGAAATGCCGGAAAATTTCGAACAGTCGGATCAGATTGCACATGCAAATCTGTGCGGCTTTGGAAAATCGGTCATTCAGGCAGTGCTGGAAGGAAAGGTTGAACAGCTGGTGCTGGTAAACTGCTGCGATTCGATGCGGCGCGTTTACGATATCGTGGAGAGCACGGGAAAATGTAAGTTTTTATATATGCTGGATCTGCCGCATGATGATAATGAATGTGAAAAAGTGAAATTTGCGGGCACGATCCGGAGACTTAAAAAGGCGTATGAGGCATATTCCGGGAAAGTGTTTGATAAACGCGCTTTTATCAAGTCCTTTATTACGCCGGAAATGAACACGGAGCCGTATATTGGTGTGCTGGGCGTGCGGGTCAGCGGCATTCTGGAGGATATGATCCGGGACAATATCCAGATGGATGTGGAAAATCTGACCTGTACGGGTGGTCGGAAACTGTCGGTCGTACAGGATGAAATGTGGAATATGGAGGAAGAGGAGCTGTTTCTTTCTTACGCGGACGTCCTGCTGGGACAGATGCCGTGTTTCCGCATGAACCGTTCGATCCGCAGAAACCGTCTGTATCTGGATCCGAATTTAAAGGGAATTATTTATCACACGATCAAGTTCTGTGATTATTATGGATTTGAGTATGCGAGTATCAAGCGGGATATCAAGGTTCCGCTCCTTAAGATTGAGACTGATTTTACGAGCCAGAGCGCGGGGCAGCTTTTGACGCGCATTCAGGCATTTGAGGAGACGATCGAGGGATCAGAGGATATGGATCCGGGAAAAGGTATCAGTGAGGAGGCAAGAAAGAAGATGGAGTCGGGCATTTTTTATGTAGCGGGAATCGACAGCGGTTCGACAAGTACGGATGTGGTCATACTGGATCAGGATGGAAAAATTAAATCGACGATGATTATTCCGACCGGCGGCGGTGCGATGATGAGCGCCGAGAAGAGTCTGGATCTGGCGATTGAGAAAGCGGGAATTAAGAAAGAGGAGATCGTGCGGATCGATACGACCGGATATGGGCGATCCTACATTGACAGCGGGGATGACAGCATCACGGAGATTACCTGCCATGCCAAGGGAGCAAATTATCTGAATCCGAATGTCCGCACTATCATCGACATTGGCGGGCAGGATATCAAGGCGATCAGCATCGACGGGCAGGGAGCCGTGAAAAATTTCCTGATGAATGACAAATGTGCCGCCGGAACGGGACGTTTTCTGGAAATGATGGCGAAAACGCTGGGACTTTCCCTGGAGGAAATGAGTGTGAAAGGGCTGGAATGGAAGCATAATATCGTGATTTCCAGCATGTGTACGGTGTTTGCAGAGTCGGAGGTCGTGTCGCTGGTGGCACAGAATAAGGATGTGGCAGATATTATCCACGGTTTAAATGTGTCAGTTGCCTCAAAAGTCGGCGCGTTGGCGGCCCGCCTTGGAAAGGATCATCCAGGCGAATATATGATGACCGGCGGTGTGGCGAAGAACCAGGGTATCATCCAGGCATTGGAAGAGAAGCTTGGTGCTAAACTTTATATCTGTGATGAGGCGCAGCTCTGCGGTGCGCTGGGAGCGGCGCTATTTGCTTATGAGAAATGTAAAGGCAGTGCGGAGGAAACGCGATGAAGCGGCAGGGTTAAAACACTTGTATCGATATTTTCGTCAGATATTCACTGGGAGAGGCTGTGGCCAATTCATCGATCACAGCCTCTTTATAAGAGTATTTGCCGGTTTTAACAACACTTTGCAAGAATTCTCCCACCTCTTAAGGTGGTGAGATGAATTGCCTTTTGGAAAGATTATGCAATATCTGGCATATTAAAACTGCACATATAAATAAAAAAAAGAACAAATGTTCTACAAAAGCATAGACGAACAAATGTTTCTGTGTTATAATGTAATCAGTCGAAAGCAAAAGGAAAGGCTGATTTTATGAGAAAATTGGATAGTAACGCACACTCAGTATTTTTGCTCTATTATCATTTGGTTCTGGTCATAAAATACCGAAAAAAGGTACTGACGGATCCTGTTTCTGAGCGTGCCCGGGAGATTTTTGAATATATCGCTCCGAAGTATCATGTTACATTAGAGGAATGGAATCATGATCGGGATCATGTTCATATTATGTTCCGGGCCCATCC